>Ga0065711_1032653_pt1 | contig 26955 bp, 25 predicted proteins | sample Hoacrofraction12_FD_59098 | JGI IMG/M metagenome (GOLD analysis project Ga0065711, IMG submission 59098) | Hoatzin crop microbial communities from Cojedes, Venezuela - Epithelial fraction 12 v2 (version 2) | ecosystem: Host-associated > Birds > Digestive system > Esophagus > Crop | place... | reverse complement strand
CCCCCAGCCGTGCCCCCCCACGGGCTGCACCCTTCCCCCGGTGCCCCCACCCCGGGCTGCCCCCTTTTCCAGGTGTCCCCTCCCACCCCGGGCTGCCTCCTCCGCTGCGGGGAGCCCGGGGCCGAGCGGCGGCGGGGGAGGCTTCGGGGGTCCCCCGGGTGCCGGGCGTGGGATGGCGAAGGGCTGGGGAGCGCCTGAGCGGAGCGAGGGTCCCGGGTGGGCGCCAGCCGGCCCCCCAAGGGCTGTGGGGGAGGCTGCCGGGGCTCCGCCGCCGCCCGAAAATCTGCAGCGCTTGCCGTGAAACGAGGGGGCTGCTGACCTGGTGACGGGAGAGGAAGACAGCCGGTGTTTGTGAAAGAAGAACGTGAGAAACCTCGATATTAACGAGGAACCACAAGTCCTTCCGAAAGCTGCCTTGTGCGTCACCTCCTGCCATTTTCCACAGGCACAGAGACCATCCTTGTGTCGTCTTACTGTCAGACCCTCCGAGTAATAGAATCACAGAATCATTAAGGTTGGAAAAGACCTCTAAGATCACCAAGCCCAACAGTCACCCCAACACCACCATGCCTACTAAACCGTGTTCTGAAGTGCCATGTCTACACATTTTTTGAACACCTCCAGGGATGGGGACTCCACCACCTCCCTGGGCAGCCTGTGCCAATGCCTGACCACTCTTGCAGGAAATAAATTTTTCCTCATATCCAATCTAAACCTCCCCTGATGCAACTTGAAGCCATTTCCTCTCGTCCTATCGCTAGTTACTTGGGAGAAGAGACCAACACCCACCTCACTACAACCTCCTTTCAGGTAGTTGTAGAGAGCAAAAAGGCCTCCCCTCAGCCTCCTCTTCTCCAAACTAAACAACCCCAGCTCCCTCAGCCACTCCTCAGAAGACTTGTGCTCTAGCCGCTTCACCAGCCTTGTTGCTCTTCTAGACCCTTCACCAGCCTCCTTGTTCTTCTTCTCCGAAACCCTTGCCCTCAGGCAGGAGCCACAGCCGTTTCACAGGTCCACCGCATGGCAGCTTCTAAGAGCTGGACTGGCAGGCCAGCAAGGCGGAAACCCAGGAACAGGAGCCCCTGAGTGTGACAAAGTCAACAGCTACGCGATGGCTGTCCAAGACACCTTGGGTCTCAGTGGGTGGCACAAGATGCAGCACCTACAACAGCAGCATTCATGTAAGGAGCTTGGTTTGAGGGAATCTTCGGAAGGCAAAATGAATGACCCCAGATATTTTGGTTTTATTCACTGCTGCATCAAAGTGCTGAGGAAATCGATGCAGAGTAGTGAGGGATGGGTTTGGCACTTTTTTTCAGAATAGGTGCTGGCATTGTTCCCACCAATTTGCCAAGCATATATAAAACTCAGTGTGCCTTAGTGTCCTAGATCCTTCGAGATCTGGTTCTAAGTTTTAAATTATTTTTAAAAGGCTGTACAGAAGGTACCAAGACCCCTGCAGACGTGTTGTTTTTAGTTGTTTCTTTGTCAGATTACGCTATTTGCTAGCACTTATTTAGCCTCTCACTTGAACTCTCTCAGAAGTCTTGGATGCAGAACATCTGGATCTAGTAATGACTTTTTTCTGATAGTGCTGGTCTTTCTTACCAAAAAGAATAATTTGGAATTAAAGAACCTCTTCTCACTCCTTTTGCAGTAGTCAGATGTAAGAGAATGTCGATGTATAGTACTTTCTTTGCCTTTCTTTACTACTCCCCTCTGCCAAAAGGGAATCCACTGGCTTTTCTGTCTTTTTCTCAAGCTTTCTGCTTCTGGTACATTGAAAATATTTCTCTGATTTTTGCACCTGTAGCTGTATGCTTGTGGAAAAGCATCAGGTCTCTTTCCTTCATATGACATTTGTTTTATTTGCTGCTCCTGCTCATTGATTCCACCTAGGACAGATTTCCAGATTTGTTTGCTTTATTGTACAGGCTCTCGGTCCTTCCACTTCAGCTGTACTGATTTGCCTTGTGCCATCTCAATTCCCCCAGTGTTCAGAAATATTTTCCTGCTTCCTAGTGTTGTGCTGATCCATTCTTTATCCTGCAGCATTTGGGAAGGAAAGCTTTCTGTGGCCATAGACATTTATTTCTGCATTGGTGGTGGCTGGCTTTTGAGCCTTTTTCCTTGAGGCCTGTCAAACCAAACAGCTCAACGGCCACGCTTGTCACTTCTGTCGGTGCCCATATTTTGTCAGTAATGCTCATCTGCGTGAAGTGCTTTGCAGGTTACAAAAGCAAGATTGCAGCATCTGTGAAGCTTCAGATACCATTCTCAGCGCGCCAAAGCTGGTGGAATTTGTATTTATATACAACCGTGTCTGAGGCCTCGTAGCCCTTTTAGATGGTGTCACCCTAACATAGGCACCTCATAGATTATGCACCTCAGCCACCACTGTACTCTCCGTTACAAATAAAGTGGTTTCAGGACCCGATACAGGTACTACAGTGACTGTGGAGGTGCGTACTGTGTACCCAAGGTCTTGCAGTGTAACCGTACACAACTGTGTGAATGCCTCTGGTCAAGCTGGCTCCAGGTATCGTCAGTTGTTGGTGAAGAGTCATGAAGCAAGACTACCCGTGTTACAGTGAATAACCAGTGCTCAGCTGGAGGTTTGCATCTTGGAACAAAGCAAGCATCCTCTGCAGCAAGCACCTTCTCCTTGCCCCCTCGGAGCTGCAACCGACTGGCCCTGCGTGGAGGCGAGCGGGATGGCTCTGCTGTGCGCCTGGGGCTGGCCCCTGGCTGGGAAGTGAGGAGGAGGGTTAAACTGACAGTTGTCATCAGAGGCAGCAGTGAGGCCCGAAAGTATCTGAATTCAGACATGAGTTACTAGTGTTCAAGGAGATAAGCAGCAAGAAGGCCAAGTATGTAGGTGACATGAAGCTATTTAAATTTGTCGGGAGACGAGAGAATGACAAGAGCTTTGGAGACATGTAAGAAAGCTGTGCTCATCAGCAACGGGAAGGCAAATGAAATTCAGCATCGCTGTTCACAGAGTCATGTAGCTGGAGGGAAAATGTAAACTGCATAAATACTTCTAGGCTTTGGCTTACTGTAACTGTACCAGGTCAGGCGAGAGCCCTGGGCATCACAACAAGCATTTCACTGGGGACACAGTGAACAGCTCGGTACAAGCTCAGTGCTGTTCAGTGGGGAACAACAGCCAGAACAGCAGGCAAGACGTCAGGAGCCGTGAAGGACAGGATGGAAGTAATGCGGAGAAAGGCACTGTACCTCCGTGTAAGCCAGCACTGCTCACCCACCGGGCTGCTGCCTCCTCTTCCAGAACAAAGGATCCGAGGACAGTTGACCATGCATAGAGATGGGCTTGAGCAAATTGTCAAGGAGAAAGTCCCCAAAATCTGGTATTTGTACCGGAAGGGAAATGAGTCCACGGGGGATAGGAAAATACGAAGAAAGTGATGTGATAAAAGGCTGTAGAATGATGACATGCTGAGACGTGATAGATTGGGAGTCCCTTTTCTTCCAGCCTTTGTGACAGGAGAAAACAGATGATGAAAACAGAAAGCTTTGAATTCAAAACTGATAAAGAGTAACCATTTTCACACAGTGAACAAGCAGTCCCGAGGACTGATTGCCAGAGCAAGTCAGAGAGTACAAGAAAACAGCGAGGTTTAAAGACAGACTGAGCACACACCTGAGCAATGAGAACAGCCAGAGTGGTAACAGGCAATACTGAAAGTGTTACAGGAGGAGGGAGCATCTCACTCTGCATGAAAAGAGAGAGCAAACCCCTGTCAGGCACTGAGAGAGTATGATGGGGTCCTGTTGAATGTTGGATTGCTCCTTAGCCCCATTGGGGCTAACACACCTTTTCTCCAAAGCATCTGGCAGAGAGAGGAGTCTAAGCCAGACAGACCACTCCCAACTTGAAAAAACTGCAGCATTATCATTTGCCTAGGAAGATGCCTGGTACCAGGCTGGACTGTCCTTCTTCATGTTGGTGCTGTTTCAGTGTCTGCCTGAAAATGTGTGAGAGAGTTGAAGAAGACAAGTCTGCCTCACACCTCTGCTTGCATTTCTCTAAGACTTAGAGGAGAAATGGGTATCACATTCGGTAAAATACATGGCTAGCTGAGTAGTTAAGAAGCTGTGGAGCCCAGGCGTGCTCCCCAAAGTGGGCTAGTTGGGCTTTTTGGGTGCTGCTCTGCTGCCTGCAGTCTGAGCATTCCAGAGCACATTCATTACCTGTGTGCCTGAAGCTCTTGGGGGGAAGGCGAGGACCACACACCAAGAAGGCCTCTTCACGTTCCTGCTGAAATAGTGAAAAGTTGGCCTGGTAGTGAAGTCCTCTGCTCAAGTCAAGGGAATTTCCCTTCCTGAACACTGAGATCTTCATTTTTGTACCACCACCACCTCCTTGCTTGAGCAGCCACAGCCCAGTGACCCATATGGGAGAAACTACATGTGTGACTCTCTTTACTCATGAGGCTTTCTTCTGGGGTGGCGTGCAATGACTGTTCAAAAGCGGTACCACAGTCCTCCACCTGTTCAGAGAGTAGGTGAAGAGCATTCTCTAACTAGATGAAACCTAAACACTCTGAGGGTCATGGGAGACATTACCTGGCAGACTCACAATTACATGAGTAAGTACATCCTTAGCCAGAGGAGAGAGACAGAGAGCCCTAACATCAATGGGAGATCTATCAGGAAAAAGTGAGGACTGACAGAAGGAATAAATGAATGAATGAGCAGGGAGAGCCAGACAGGGGAAAAAAAAAATACTCTGAAGCACAGCAAAAAGGAGAGGTTGAACCTGTGATTCTTTGTTCTCTGGTGGCATTTAATTTCCTCTTCCCCGCCATCAAAATGTCAGAATTGAACAGAAAACTTCAGTAGAACAGAAATGAAAGAGAAAGAGAAGGCAGCAAAGTCCTTAGAAGCTGCTTCACACAGGCGGGGGTATACCCGGCACCGTCAAGAGGCGCGATCCTCCACAAGCACACGCAGGGGCCAGCGGGTTTATTTTGTCAGATTTATTTTAGGATCTAAAATGAGTTTCTAATAAAATAAAATGCTCAATATGTGCAACATGTGCAGTCCTCTGTGGGGTCCCCTTTGCCACTGAATGAGCGCAAGAGCAGGGCAGCACGGGGAGAGGGAGAAGAGAGTGGGCAGAGGGAGGGAAACGCTGTCAGGCTGCAGGGGAGCCGGGTTCCAGCCTTCTCCCACGCTGAAGTGTCCCACCAGTGAAAGGCTGTGGGAGAGGCCATGAAGGAGGGGCAAAGGGTGGGAGAGAGAACTGGCACTGGAGCAGGCAATAGCTGCTGGCTCAAATACTCCCAGTAGCTCCAAAGCATCTGTGCTGCCTGCCACCGTACTGCAGCGGTGAGCCTCGTCTTCCAGCCCCTCTGCAGATACAGAGCTCCCATGGCCTCCTGCTATGTTCATGCCATCCCTAGACCCTCCTGAAAGGTCTGCATGGTGCCCATCTCTCTGCAGCATGGCACACAGAGTTTCATTCTCCCATGCAGACTGGGCCCGGTGTCCCTGCTCCCATCAGCACTCAGTCTGCTGGATCTTCTCTTTCTGGTTCTCCTCCATCTCCTTCTTCCTCGGCACAGTGACTGCAATCATCCCTTCCAGCGCTGGGAAGGCAGGAGACCGTGCCTGAAAGGGAAGGAAGGGGAAATATCACGCATTGAAGGGAGACTGAATGGCACAAGTCTGGGCTTCTCCCTGCTGTGGAAGACACGGTTCTACTGCTTGCAGCCATGAGGGTCCCATTCCCTCCTAGAGCCGGGAAGAGCCCCAGTCCCACTCTCTGAGACATGCAGTTTCTTCTGGGGAAGGCTTGACCAACACTGTCCTCTGTGGTGTCATGGGCATAAGGAATAACAAAGACAGAACATGCTTCAGAGAGAGCAAAGAATTATCTGGGCAATGGTCAGGCCACTGTCAGGTTCAACGGCATGCCAGATTTTACAATACCTTTTCAGAGAGAATGATTAAAGGCATGAAGGTTCATGCAAAATGAGATAAGAACAAATTAAAGACAGAATCGACTTCACATCTTGCTTTAACAAGTGACTTCCTAGACAATGAAAAAAAAAGAGGTAGATCCCAGGGCTCCTGATAATGGTAGAGTATACTGTGACACACAGGCAATCAATACAACTGGAAAGCAGAGATTAGTAGAAGAATTGCATATGGTAGGTGCGGTCTCAGCTAAGAGGAAGGGACTGGGATTTCGCTGGCAGGTTTCTGCCAGGCTGTAGACAAATGATAAGCACAAGTCTTCAAAGATCAGTGTGGGACCAATCATTAATGGCACCGAGAGTGTGAAAGTGCTAATGAGTTATGTAGCTGATAAAGCTGAGGAGCCTCATTTGGAAGAAAGAGGATGAAAATGTCACCAGAGACCCAGAGATTTCAGGAGAACGGAGCAGTAAACTGAATGACAGGGGGAATGAAATGCACCAGTACCACCTGCACGCTGGTAGGCTCAGGGGGTCGGAACAGAAATCTCTAACATGTGGGCAATAGCCCATCAAGAGATACCGGCGAGCAGCCAGCATTCAACCAATGCAAGAAGAGCAAATGTAATCTCAGAGAATGCCAGCAGAGAGAGGGAGAGAACAAGAAAAGAGCTAATATCTTTGCTCAAGGCACCTCGCCTGCGCTCTCACAAAGGAGGAGCCCGCCGGGGAGGCCATCCAGAGAAGGGCAGGAGGACCATCAGTGGATGGAGAAGCTGTGCTGCGAATGGGGAGCTTTGCTTACTTGGCAAAGCAAGGTTGTGAGGGCGAATACAGAAGCTTTGAGGTGAGAAGTGTCCTGGCTGGATTAGAGCTGTTTAAGCTAGCAGAGCTGGACACCCAGATGTCCTCTTTCCTGCTAGCTAACGGTTTACAGCTACACTGTAAAGGGTTATTTGTCTGAGGTTTTAGGCCAGAAAGGGCGTTTCTGATCATCTTGTACCGGACTTGCACAGTCTAGAGAGTCACCCAGAAACTGTAGATCTCTGCTTTAGATTATCTTTTACCGTCAGTGCTGATTAAGGGTCGATGACAAAGAACCACTCACAAGTCTCTCTAGTGCTACCCGCAATGTTTTTTTTTAAAATGCCCACCTTGCTTCTGTTCTGATGTTGCCTGTCTTCAGCCTCCAGCCACCAAGATTTGCTAAGAATTTACATCAAAGCTGTTACATCCCTCATCTTCAGGTCAAGGCAGCTTCAAGGCACCCAGCTCTTTCGCCAAGGCAAGTTCTCCCAATCTGAGATTGCTCTGAGCCACCAGCCCCTTCTGCACTAGAAGGGGATTTTCACTGTAGGCCCTTTCCAAGAAGCTGAGTGAAGGCAACTACATCACAGCTATTCACGAGAGGTGTCATTTGTCAGCAAAGTGAAACCCTGAATGAAGAATTTGCCATGTAATTAATTTGTAGAGAAACAGTATGAAGGCTGTGGAGAAACAATCTGACTTGTTTGCACAGCTTTTTCCAGTGGCGTGCTGGGGAGGGATCAGTCCTGGCCTTGTCTTTGGGATGATAAAGGCAAGGCAGATTTTTCAGAAGACGAGGTGCTGAAACAAGCTGAGCAAAGGGCAGTAAGTTGTCAGAAGCCGACAGCCGAGGCATGAGAGCTGAGCCAGCAAAAACAGAACTGCATCGAGACTGGCATCTGGGGACGAGCAGGCATTTATATGGAACAGGAGACTCTGTTACAACAAAGCATCCAGATAAGGAATAAGAGAGAGGACTCCTACAAAAGCCTGGAAATTAACCCTCCTCTATTGCAGTGTGGCTTCATCTCTGCAAGAATAAACAAGGTGCTTTCCAAGGATGGGCTGTGTTTTACCCCTCCTCTGAAGCATCTGACCTGCCCCCAGATGAATGCCACGGTTAGCCAGACCTGCCGATGCCCAGGATACAGCTTTTACCACATATCCATGACACCCTCAGCAGGCTGCCCGAGCCCCATTCTTCTTCTGGCTGCTGTGTCCCTGGGACATTTCACTGCTGTCTCTAGGGTACCCAGGGGAAGGTGCAATAAGGGGTGATGTACAGGAAAACGAACAGAAATGGGATGATGGACACTTACCCTTTTTTGTAGGGCCAGAGCCAGAATGCAGACCATAAGCAGGAGGAAGAGTGTGAGTGTGAGCCCAAAAGTAACCTGCCCACTGAAGATGGTGGGAGGGCTGGAGACCTGGGCACCTGTGAGGAAGAACCATAGTTAGGAAGGAGGGGAAGATTGATTTTGCACTGGCACAAGGCTGGGACTGCACAAAAAGGGAAAAGGGTGAAGGGAACTGGAAGGAGAAACAGGAGGAACAGGTGAGAGCTAAGGCAGGATGACAACAAGATGGGATCCAAGTGGTCAAAGGGGAGAAGGAAGAGGTGAGGCTGAGAGGGGAAAGGGCACAGGGAATTGAACAGGGCGAAAAGAAAGGGTTGGTTACAGATCCATGGGACACAGTACCTGTGATCTGCAGCCCGTACTCCACTCCTCCCAGTCTGCCTTCTGGGCCATATACACTGCATTCCCACGTGCCCGTATCCTTTTGTGACACTTGGGGTATTTCCAAGGTAGGGCCCATCTTGGACCTGTGGCCCTCCAGGTTACGGTCGGTGGCCACAGTCAGCTTGCTGTGAGTGGGGGCTGAGCTGAGGTGCCTCCACTGGAAACGTTCATGTCCCCGGAGGTGTGTGAGGCTGCAGATGAGCAGCAAGTGAGATCCCTCAGAAACCGGTCCTTGGATGCTTGGGGTGACTGCAGCAAAGGAAAAAACTATCCTCAGGAAAGACTACATGCAGGTCCACATCTCTTGCCCACCCCTCCTTCTTCTAATGCACCCCTCCTTCATTATGTGCTCTAATTTATTTTCTTTGTCTTCCTCAGTCTTCAGGAAGAATAATCAAGTTACCCCAGAAAACCCCTGCTTTCAGCAGTCCAGTGCAGTGCAATGCCCTGAATAGAGACCTTGTATCCCTCCCTGGGGTGAGAACCTATCAGCAGGAGCAACCCATGCCCACTGCACCAAAATGTGGGGAGGTTTATCTGCAAGTGATGGGACCCCAGAGGAGTGATGCACCTCCCTGTCTCTCCTCTCACCTGTAACCACTGCCAAGGTCACATCCCTGCTGATTGTCTTGCTGCCTACAGAGACAGCACAGCGGTACTGCCCTGCATCACTCAGATCCACCACAGGGAGACGATGGGGGAAGCTTCTGCTGCTCGAATTCTGGAGGATGCTCTGGTCTTGCAAGTGTCCCCATGCAAGGCGGCTCCAGTGGGCTGTCACCACGCTGATCCCAAAGGCACTGGGGAGGTAGCTCAGGGTGCATGGTAGATTGACTGCAGAGCCAGCTGCAGCATAGACCACAGGGTTCTTTGGGCCATCAAAACCTGAGCCAGAGAGAGAGGACAATGTGGAGTGGTGGCTGGAAAGAGCTCTGCAGGGAGGTGACACTTGGGAAGTGAGGACAGAGTGGGTGCTGGGAAGCTGGAGCCACTGAGGTTGGTCAGTCACACGAAAGGAGCAACTTGGGGATGGGGGACTAGCAAGACAGAGGCTGAGCTCACCTAGAATTTGCAGGTTGTACGTGGCAGAAATGACCTCATTATCGGAGTATCTGAGCTGGCAGGACCAGCAGCCCGCATCACTCATGGCTGGCCGGAGGATGGAGAGAGCCCCATGCAAGGAGCAGAAGGTCCCAGAGGTGTGGACCAGGCGCCCGTTGTGGAACCAGCGGGTCTCCACGAGGCTGGCCCGGTGGCTAGAGTTGCAGCTCAACAAGAGCGGCTCGTTTTCTACCACAGGGTGGGGTGACCTGAGGGTTACTGCAAGAAAAAGAAAGAGGGGGAGGCAGGGGAAGCTAAAGAACATGGGGGACTGCCAAACCATCCCTCTGTGGCCCTCCTGTCCTAGCTCTGTCCCTCGGGCATTCCTCTCTCCAGAGCCGAGAGCAGACAGCAGGAAGCTCCACGCTTTCGTGGGGCTGCTGCCTGTACCCTAACCTGCCCTGGCAAACACATCATCCCCACCCCATTCCACCCTTGCAACCTCCCCAGACCTAAAATCGACATTCTCCAGGGTTTCCATTTTCTCCTACCTGTAATTACCCCCAGCTCCACCCAGCAGGTCTGGACCTCCTTGTTGTGTGCCACCTGCGCCTCGTACAGCCCGGCGTCCTCGCTCCGGACAGGGTTGATTCGCAGGGAGAAGTTGCCGTTGCGCAAGGCAGAGTCCTGGACTGACACCCGGGGCCTCATGGGCAGGGCCGTCTTCTGGAGGCCCGAGTAGCCCACCTCCAGCACCATGTGTGTCTCCTGATGGGCGCTGGGAGCGGGAAAAGTCAGCGGCTTGGGGCAGAGGCGAAGGCGAGGTCGGGGTGGAAGGAGGGAATGTGGGGAAGGAGAAAGGGGGCTCAAAGTGTCTCCCACCCTCCCCAGTCCCCCCAAAAGGACACGGATCTGTCTTGGCCCTGGCGTACCTTCCCCCATGCCGCTTCCACAGCACGGATGTCTTGTCGAGCAGCTGCTTTGAGCTCTTCCACATCTTTCTGGGGCTCAGGTGGCAAGGCAGCACAGCTGAGCTCCCTGCTCTGGCCCACACTTTCCGCTCCTTGCCTTCTCCCTGTGCTACTCCTGGTAGGATGTGGCCAGCTGTAACGAGATGGAGGGCTGGGCAAAGGGGGGGACTCATGGAGCAGAGGGCAATATCTGGCCATCTTCGGTGAGGTTAGAAGGGCACAGATTCTCCCCTCCAGACCTGTCAGGGACCAAGTGACATCCAGACTCAGCTTAGTGAGCTACTCTGCCCTCCCTGATCCCTTTAGCCCCTCTTACCACTGAAAACCAGCAGAGTGAAGGTGAGGAACTGCGCCAGGGACACCAGCCTCATGGTGGCATCCAGGAGAGGCGAGAGGCTGCGTCTTCCCACTTGGGTCCGGCTTGATCAAGTCAGAAGCTTTACGAGATCAATAAAAATGAAGCATGGGCAAAGAAGATGTTAGAGTGGGTGGATGAGCCAAGAGGGGGTCAGCTGGACGTGCTTGCTCTCATGCTGTCTCTCTCTCTGATCAAAGCTTTTCCCTAGATGCTCTTATATTGCAGGTGGGCAGCGAATTTCCTCGTATTGCTAAGAAGATGCGTCACGACCAAGGAACCAGTACAAGTCTGAGGCACGTGAAGGCAGGGCTGCAGCCAGTGAGAGAGAGGAGGGAGGGACCGGAGACACTGTTCTAAGCATCTTTTAGTGGAAATTCTTTGGGTCGCTGTTGTTTTTCTTACAAGTTTCGCTTCTACATAGACAGTGGAAAAAGTGTAGAAGACACTTCCCAGCAAGTGCCCTTCATGTTTTTCTTTCATCTCTTACCTTTTTTGGTTTGATCTTTCCGCCTCTTACAGCTTGTCTCTAATTGTTTCAGGGCTTTTGAGAACGTGTTGGTCTTTTTTCTGCTGTTCTTTTTTTTGTTGTTGTTATTGTTGGGTTTTTGGTGTTCTTTTTTTTTTTTGCCTTCTTTAATCCTTAAAATGTGCTGATTTGTTTCTTTTTTCTCATTGGCCAGTTCATGGGCAGCATGAGGAAAGGATCCATAGTGAGCTCCAACCAGGGCACATGTAACCCATCAAGCCAGAGCAATCAATCCAGGTGCAATCTTGGACAAAGCTGAGGTGGTCTGAGGAGACAGCAAGGAGCATCCAGGAGAGGCAGCCAGCACCGAGAAGAAGGGCTGCACGCTGTGGCACTGCCAGGGGTGTGAGCAAGGGACCCTCCTCTTTCAGCAGCGCTGGGGAAGACCCACCCAAGCTCGTACGCTGAGGGGGCTTATCCTAGCTCCTGTATAGCTGTTGAGCTTTGCGTAGGGTCATACATTTCCACCCATGTGCCTCATTCTGGGGCCCCTTTTGCCTCAGAGAACCCCCACTGTTGTGTCTCACACTTTCCAGCAACCCACTGGCTCTGACTTTTTCAGACTTAATCAGCCCTTCATGACAGGTCTCAGACACCCAAGCCCCTCGGCTGCTCATCGCCTGAGGGTTGGGCTGGGGCTTTTCCTGGGCGTAAAGGAAGGGAGGTGACTCAGAGAGGCCGCTGCTTCACCATGGAGGGATCCTTGATCGCTCTCTAGTTTTCCTCAGCTGGGTGGTGAAGGTGGAAGATAAAAGAGAGCAAGTGGCATGCCTCACTTCAGCAGCTCCCCGTCGTGGTGACTGCTCTTGTCTCTTTTATCACACATGGCTCTTCAGTCTCCCGAGGAGTGGGATCGGTGCAGGGGAACCTCATGCAACCTTGTGCGCCTCAGTGTCTCTGGGGACTGTTTTGTAGTGGTCCTCTGTGTCCTCTATGTTACACAGCCCATGGGATGGCATGAGGGAGGAAGAGAGGAGAAAAGATGGGGGAGAACTTGTGACGGTTGGCGGGAGGTGTTTTTTCCTTCTGTTGAAGAAAAACAGTTTGTGGTGCTCAGTCCAAGCAGAAAGCATCAACCTCTCTTTCCCCTGAATCAGCAGTGCGAGAATGGTGTGAGTGTGTGGGTGAAGACAAGAGAGAGAGAAGAGAGATGGAACCGTGGTGGGGAGACACGTATGGCTCCGCAGCCCGATGTCGTCTGCTCCCCTCCGCTTGCTTTACCCCGGGGGACGCATTGTTTTCGCTGCTCTCCCCCTCCATCCCGACCCACTCTGCACTCCTGGCCTCGGTGCCATGTCACTGTTCCCCTCTAGTCTCCAAAACCACCCCTAACTGACTCCGTGTTCTAGGGGATGCTTCTTTCTTGCACAAACCAGCGAAGGAGACAGACGTATTCCCAATGAGGGGAGGTCATGAGAGACTGATGGAGAGCCCAGGAAAACGGCAGGAGCTCTCTGCGACTGGGGGCATTTGGGGCCAAGGGGCTGTTATGCTGAGTGAGCATGTTGTGAAATGAAGGTTTTGGAGGCACTGTTTTACTCAGCACCAGGCTATCTTTAGCAAAGACACCTGTGACGTTTCTCTCTAACGACCCATTTTAAATGCTGACTCCCTCGAATGGCATTTTCGTCATCTCCCAGAACAGGACCCCGCCGCAGAAATAACAGTGACCGGAACAAGATCAGCACGGGAGCATCTTCTCGGAACAGCCTGCATGGGTTCCCTGGGCAGAGCGGCTGCCGGGGACACATGGGACTCTGGCAGAGCCATGGGAAGGAGGGACAGGCTGCGACGGGAGTAGCGCAGGACAGGGTGCAGAAGCCCAGCTCACTGAATACTCCTTTGTCCGTGTTGGGCATTAACTAGCTTCAGACAGGTTCCAGAGTTACCCGCAGTAGTCACTTGCACACAACCTTAACACATTGCTTTTCTTGTCTTTCTTGGCATCTCTTACAAGTGCAAACTACACTTACCAATAAAAATAGGAATAGAAAATACTCTTCGGCAGTATCATTGAGTTAGTCTTGCTGAAGGAATTTTCCATTGCATTTCCAGATTTCTGTGATACCATGTTTTTCTCCGAGTGATTCCCCTTTCATGTTTTGGTCCTTTTAGCATCAGGTCTGAAGCTAGTCATAATCTTCTGCTTCGTTCTGACTTTTTGAGGTGCTCTGCAATTTATTTGCAGACTTTAACTGACCTAAGAAATGGCGCTGTGACTTGGAAACCTGGTTATCAGCCGTGCAACCTGAGATCAGCTGGGCTGGGTGTTCCTGAGATAGAGCACTCACCAAAAGCACTTCATATAAAACATCCTGCTTGCTATTTGCCCAGAGCTAAAGCAAACATAACAAGCAAAAAGAAGTTACTTACTAGTAAGAGATAACTAATAACTTTGTGGCGAGGCACTGTAGGCACAAAGCAGCCACACCTGGTGAGACAGAAGGGAAGGTCTGGCAGGGGATGTAGTGTGAGCAAAGGCTGCCAGGCAGGTTGGTACTCAACACGCACGTGGACAGGCAATGGAGTTTCCAGAGGTCAGAATGGGATTACCTGCGAGACTCCTGGCACTGGCTGAGAAGCTTGGGGAGCTAGAAGAGATCTCGGGTCGGCTCCAGAGGGGAAGTAACAGAGCTGCCCTTCTCTGGGTGCTCAAGACAGACACAGTGGTTCCCGAGCCAACACCTTGCGGCTGCGGAGGGGCCAAGCAGCAGAATCCTGCACCGGAAGGAGCCGGTGCTCACAGCTTAGCAGTCTGAGAGTGAGATGCACAATGTGGAAATGTGTCAAAATGGGCATCCCGGAGGCAGAGGGATGCAAACCAGTCTTCCTTCGCAAAGGGCTGTGATGATTTCTAACAAGGCACCAACCTGAGATCGATTCTGTGTAGGAAATTGCTCAGCTTCTGGGAGTCCAGGATGGGTACCAAACATGCTTCCTTTCTTGCAGAAGGAAGCAGTTGCTCCAGGCTTCTTCCCTACATGATGCCTGGAAGCAGCACGTTATCATCTGTGCCTCGTGCATCAGAGAGTGGTCCTGGAGAAGGGACCCATTTATCTGAGGTGACAGATCCCCAAAAGGGCTGAGGATTAGGAAAGAGAAAGTTCACATCTCCCAGTAGTTCTGGGCAAAAACCAAAGTGTGCCTCTTCAGAAGTGCTGGGAGGCAGAAGAGTGGCTGGCTGCCTGACATTAATTGGGAGACTCTTGAAAAGGTCCTTTTTAGAGGATTTGCTGAATGGGCAGTGCCTGGGTCACCACAGGTCTCTGATGTGGAGCTGAGGAGAGTCTAGCACTGGCCTGCTTCCCAGAACCCCATGGGAACACCTGCAGGAAAGCATAGCTGTATGGAGTCTTTGGACAAATCTGCAGCCTCCTTCTTTGCAGTGCTAAAAGGTGAGCGACCTTTGTATGACAATCATCAGCAGATAGCTGAGTGTCCCAGAGAAACCTGAATCAGAAAGTCAGGAACAACATTGCAGCGTGCTGACTGAAGCTGTGGGCTGCATTTCTGCTAAAAAAACCCCAGTTATTTAATCACTGAAGAGAATTTGCAGCATTCATGAGCGTATTTGGCAGCTAGCATCTTGTTCCTGGCCAGCATTAGCTGTAGAGAAGTGTGTAACTGTTCTCTTTCAAAAGGCCTCCACATCCTTCCTGGGGGAGAGATGGGATGCTGCAGGATCCTCTTTGGACATCCACGGCTACCTGTGGAGATGGTGATGGGTATTGGTACCTTGGCCAATATCTAGTTATAGCGATATCTTTGATGCTGCAGATGACTTTGATGTCACAGCCTCTGTGTTTTGCAACACAGAGGGCGAGGTGGGTCAACTACAGAAATCCACGCAGCAAGCTAGGTTACATTTTGACTCACTTCTTATTGCAGCATTCATGCTGTGCTTTTAATCCAATGGAAAAATATGTGATAGCCTCCCAAATGTCCCAGGGCTGCAGTGAGTTTTCTCGAGAGCAAAGAGGTACTGAGGAACCCAATGCATGCAAAGGTCGGGAGAGGCATACCAGCTGTGAGGAGAAAGCTCTCAGTTACAATGACCTGATGTTGAGGTGAAGGAGTCAGGCACCGACCCAACGAGCCATGTGTTGCTGAGTGACTGGGGCAGTAGCAGAACGGTCCTAAAAGATTCCCTTGACTCAGGTATAGGCTAAAAGGAGCTGAGGAGCGCTCTGACAGGAGCTGAACCTTGCTCTGAGAGTGGTTCTGTTCTCCCAGGTGTAGCTGGAGAGAGATAGTCCAACCATCTGCAGGGTCCTTGGGTCCCGGAGGGCTAGAAGCTCCAGTGCCGACAGCAGTCATGGATGACAGAAAACTGCAGGGCATCAGGGGTAGTCCAGAAAGCAGGTGAGCACTTCCAGAAATGGCCAGCAAACAAGACCTCTGAAAGAGTTGTCGGCACCAAGACTGGTGGCAAAAGTGTTGTCAGGACAGGCTGCAAGGATGATGCTGGACATGTAGTGAAACTGGAGCACCCAGATTCCCCCAGCGGATTACACACAAGCCCCTTCTTAGGTGTGGCTTCTTTGTTTTGCCAGTCTCCTGCCAGTTTTGCAGGGAGACTGTACAACTGTCTTTCCTGAGAGTTGTTTTGGCTTGGGGGGATCTCTAGAACAGATGTGGGTGGTGTCAAGACCTCCCAGCAGCTGAGCTGGGGGAATACGGATGGTCTCCTGGGCATCAAGAGAGAGACAGGCTGATCAAGATATGCCAGGCTCAGATCCCCGTTGCTGCTGTTACTCTCAACTGACAACACAGCCAGTATCCCCTCAAAGAAATACTGCCACAGAGGGATGTGCCTTCTGCTCGTGGGGCTCAGATCCTCTCTATGTCTTACTCTTGGCAGCAGCGTGGGTCTCTCTGACGCAGAAGAGGCACCTTGGACATGTTTCAGATGCTGGCGGATAAGCACTGCAGAGGGCACGGAGAGGGTCTGGCTCTAGGCTTAGTCGCACGTGTCCTGAGGAGCTATGAAAAAGTCAATCTGGTCCATGTGCTGTGTTTTCACGCTGCTTCATGGCAGGAGAACATGAGCCCATAGCTTACAGTACACTGGAGCTCTGGAGGCTACAGGCAAATACTTATTAATAAAGAATAAGTTATTTCTTTCTTAGTAGGAAAGCTAGATGTAAAAATGTAGAGGGTAACGAAAGGAGCATATGACGCTATGAGAGATCATCTGCAGAAGAATACAGTCCCTGGGAAGGTTCGTGTGGATGATGGCACTGCAAGGAAGGGGAGAGCATTGCTCCAGAACACACCTGAAGAGAATAAAGGCTCTGATTTGGGGATCCCCAACCACTTTGCTTTGAACAAAAGTTGCTAGGGAGGGAGACAGTGCATTTTTAAACAGAAAGGGCTCATTACAAATCAAAATGGATTTATTTCTTTAAAGTTTAGCTTTCAGCTGGATCAATTCTCTGATGCTCACCAGTGCTGACAAAAGAGAGGCAGCGGGAGAGACGAAAGGGAAGATGGGATTGCCCCTTTCTGCAACACTAGACAGTTATGCTGGATCAACATGATTGTGTGACAGACTGAAATTCAGAGTGTGGCAGCAGCTGAGACGGTTTTTCAATTTCTTCTCCATTTGGCACCTCACGGCAGGTAGCAGCCTGAATAGTTTTGTAAGGTAGCTTCTGCTGCCCCAGTAAGAAAAAACACAAAGTCAAATAAACCCGCTTGCTAGCCGCAGCATCACAGGAAGATTCACGCGGGAAGGGACCTCCGGGCTCTCCACTCCATCCCTCTGCTCCCAGCAATGGTGGACTCGGACCAGACTGCATTGCTCAGGGCCAGGCCCAGGCGAATCCTGACCACCTCCAACCACGGGGATTCTCCAGCACCTCTGAAAACCTGCTGCCAGAACACCCTCGCAGGAGAGGCTTTCCCTTGTGTCCCATAGGCAGCTGACTTGTTGCAACCTGCGGTCCTTGTCTGGTGCCCTTTCTTGGTGGCCCTGTGAGAGGAGTCTGCCCATGCCACCTCCCTAACCCGCCTTGGGCAGCGGCAGGCAGCGGTTCGCTCCCTGCTCTTCTTCAGCCCCTTGCCATTTGTCGTGTCCTCCACCCCACCACCATCTCGGAGCCCTTTGCTGGCCTTGCTCCGGTTTGTCAATGTCCCAGTGTTGCAGATGTGGCTTTTCACGTGCATGAAGACAGGATTAATCACTGCTTGCTCTGTTCTTGCTGATGAAGCCCAGCATTTGGGTAGCCTTCAGCACTGCAAAGAGACCCTGCTGGCTCTGGAGGTGGCCCCATCCTCACTGCACTGGAAGACGACTGGCTATCATGGCACACACAACAGGCTCTGTTGGTGCAAGGGCCGATTCTCATTCACCCGCGAAGGAGGCTGGGACCAAAGAGATGGAACTCTAGTTCTGTGTAAAGGGGCTTTAAAATTCCCAAGAAGGAGTGGGACCTCCTGTGTCATGATGAGGGCTAGGGGAGGTCTGGTTTCTCAAGATGGAGGTCCAGCAAACTAAATATTAGGAAGTTCTGCCAGGAGTTTGTCACTGGGGTGCAGTTAAGGCCACATGGGGAAAACATGGGTTTAAGCTTGTGGTTTTTTGGTTTGGTGCCGTTTATAATTTTTCTTGGTTCTAAGAAGTTCCTGTCTGCAGCTGTCAGGTCCCGTTCTCCAGGAGGTGAACAGGCCACGCTGAGCAGTGTTCTCTCTGCTGTAACAGGCTTCCCTGTCAGATTTTTCTCAGAAAGCCACAAAAGACCAAAGGACTCTCTCTAGTGTGTGTGAGAGCAGAAGATAAAGCAGCTAATGCTTTTGTGTCCTGGTTAGATAGTTCAAACACTTTGCTGATGAGATGAAAGCGTCCTAGAAATTCAGACTCTGCGAGCTTCCGGTGCTAGGCTGCCACATGATTTGCTTTCTGATGTCCATGGCTGTCTTATGCTGCCAAAATGCATTTAGGAGAGCTTCACAGCTCTGCAGGTGCGACTGTCTCTCCTGGCATGGTGCACACTTCTCATTTGGCAAGGTTTATGGGAAGCAACTGCCTCCTAAGACCCCTGGTAAAATCACGCTAAGAATTAAAACATAAGGTTATATGTTGCGACACAAAGTATGTGGATCACGCTTCCAGAACAGCAGACAGTATCCTGGGAAGACAAGACACCAGTGAGGGAGATACGTGATAGCAGGCTGTATAAAATGGGATCTCAAAGACCGAACAGATTGTGTTACCTCTGTTTACAGCACAAGTTACTGGAACGCATCCATGATTCAAGAAAGGATATGGAAGAACGGAAAAGGATTTAGAAGAGCGGTACAAAAAAACCTGACTTGGGCCCTGGAGATCTTCCTTTCGAACGTACAGATCTTGAGGTGTTTGATCTATTTTACCTAATCCAAACGAAGCAGTGGTAAGCTCCGGCATTGATTTTACTGAAAACAAAAGGAAATTCATTTTTCATGTCACAAAGAGAGTAGAATTATTGTTAGAGGATGTTGTGGAGACCAGGAGTATAAATGAGTTCAAATAAGGATTGGTTAATTTGCGGAGGATCAGTTCCTCAATGGCTTTTGAACACGATGGCCTGGGTATGCCTGCCAGCTCAGGATGTCCTTAGGTCTTGATTACAGGAAGCTTCTATATGATGCCCTGTCTCTCAGTGCCTTTCCTTGGGGATCTTGTGTCAGCTACAGCAGGGCACTAGGGCAGAGAGACCACCGGTACAACCTTTTTTACGCTCTTACATTCACAATCTATCTTTGACATTTTTCTCCCCATGAGGAGAAGATGTGAAATAGAGGCAGGTCCTCTACTCCAGCAGAGGAGCATAAGGATGACCCGTGGCTTGACATTAAAACCAAAATCTGGCTGGAAATGAGGTCCATGTTTTTTCACAGCAAGGCTCTTTCATGGGAAGAACTCTTGTGGTGGCCTCTTCACCACCTGCAGACTGTTGACGTGAAAAATGGTTGATGGCATCCTCTTGCTCTGCCCTTGGATATGGGGGTCTCTGTAGGAACATGGAAGCCAAGCCAGCTGATCACTATCATGAGAATAAAACACTATCTATTCATATTTCCCCAGGCTTTTCCCTTGCTCACAGCCCTGACTGGAGGGCTTCCCTAAGAGTGCGTGTGGGCCCTTTTTAAGACGCAGGAGAAAAGCCGGCTGGTCTTGCCCTGCCAGAAAACTCCAGCACAGGGCTTGGAAGCAGCAGAGGAGCATGACTGCTGAGCTGAGGCACAGAACCCACAGGGAAAAGGAAGGAAAAGGCTCCTGGACCCAAATGAACTCAGGTAGTGGTGGCATGTGGGTGTGGGGACTTTCCCCTGAGTTTAGCAGGGGCCTGCTGTTTTTTCCTTAGGTACAGGTGGTCAGAGGGCTCACTTGTTCCAGACTTCAAGGAGATACAGGAGTTTCTCTTTTTTTTTTTTTTCATTACTGTCATTTTTTTTCTGTGTGTTGCTTCTTAAGTCAAAGTCACTCTGAAAGGCTGGCAGCCTCAAGGGTTCTGTGGGTCCCCTGTCTGAACTGTAAGACCAGATCAGTTTGTGCAGAGGAAGAAATATGCACAAAATGGTAGAGTCATGAGCCAAGGTACAGTTCGGAAGCCTTAATAGTGGAAAAGGAGGCTACAGTCAATATACTGGGCCAAAAGTAGTTATTCAAAAGAAAAACAAAAAAAAAACCCAAACCCAAGACTAACAACATTTCCTGCCCTGGTGTGTGAAAAAGAAATGTTCGGGGTGGATATAAAAAACAGAGAACTCCTTGAAGTGAAGGGGCATGCTCATTGAAGGGTCAGAAGACGGCCTGGAAACCTTCCCAGGTGCCTGAGGGTGGGATTCCGCCTTCCAGCTGCTCTCATGAGGAAATTGATCCAAGAGACTCCCTTCCAAGTTTGCCTTCCTGTCTCAGTGCCACTGGGAACGGCTGCCCCTGGCTACATACTCACCTGCCATGCACAGTTTGTGATAATATGGCCCTTCGTGGGGCTTAATATGGCCCTTCGTGGGGCTGTAAGCCAGACCAATGTAAACATTAGGTTTAAAAGGAGGAGGAGAAGAAAAGGTGAGTGTGTAATTAGAATAGGGAATAACTCCAATGGCTTCCATGGCAGGTTCCTACAGACAGCTGCCTTAGCACAAATGAGTAGATGAGAAACTGTGCTGAGGAGTGGAAAGGACAGAAAACTTTCAGAATGCCATTGCCGTCACGTAGAATTGCACTCTGAACGGCTGGCTGATGTCTGTAGATGGCTCTGGGAGACATGGACCACCCAAGCAGTGTCCTAAACCCACCTGACAGTGCAGCACCAGTAGATTTGAAGATACTTGGGGCAGTTGCTGTGGTTGCCTGTGGACCTGTGGACCTGCCAGCCAAACCCACAAGTTCATTTCCCCAAGAAAATTCTGCGACTGACAACCCCAGAACAGGTTCTCCAGAAAGCTGACATGATCTCAGCTACTGGCTCTGCTGTTGGGCATCCAATATAGGCTCTTGATGACCAACTGGAGTTGGAGACAGTGAGAAAAACAGACCCCTAACTTCCTAAGGGGCAACAGTCAAACTCCAAGTCTCTGCCTAGGGGATCCAATAAGGGAGGAAATCCTACTGGGAAAGGGCCCAAAACCAGCTACAGCAGAGAAGACTGTTGTGAACCCTGGGATTACTAGAGCCTTCCCACAAGTCGTTTAAGGCTCCTGAAGTTGTGCAAGAGGCTCGCAGGAGCTGTTCTGTTTAACCTTACCTTTCAGGTAACCTTCCTCCGACAGAATATGAGAAAAACAGAGGAGAGGAGGGCACGGTTACGCTCTGCCTGATGCACCTGACAGTATGGTACAACCCCAGAAAGGCTGTTTTTTGAAAGGACATACCGGATGACGTACCACTTTTCTGACGTGGAATTCTTCTTGTTCCAGACTAAAAGCACAGTAAGAGCTGTACTGGACCAGAGGAGAAGATTTATGGAGCAGATATTAGGAAAGTAATAGTGTCCCATTTAATAGGAGTGGATTCAAGGGAGGAGGAATCTCCTTGCAGGTTCCCTAGACCAGCCTTGGACTCTCTAGGCAAAGGGCTGTTTCTGCTGGAAGCCAGCCAGACACTTCTGTGTGTTCAAATCAACCTGTGGACACCCAGCCAAGCCAAATCTGATGCTGACTGACCACACAGGGACTTCTCGTTTCTCCAGGTTTGAGCTAGGACCCTCACAACACCGGTGGTGTGATCAGAGCCATTCCTGGTTCCTCCACTTGAGAGACAGCTGACAGCATGCTCTGTGCCAGGCATTTTGGGTGTGGAGAAACTCAGATGATGACTGCTTACAATCCTTCCGTCAAGTATTTAGAGACATTCCAAGTTTGGTGCCACCAGGGGGCCCTTGAGGCAGGAAAGGTGTAGACCTATGCTCAAAGGACTCCAGCGACTCCTCTCCCAGTAATAAATACATTCGAGAGGATCAAGAAAAGCAAGGTGCAGCCTCCAAGCTGAAAGAGGTATCAATTCAAGCTACATTTGGTTATGCTGCCTGTTCTCCCAGAGTGGTGCTCTTTTTCAGCACAAGCAGAAGCCTTGAAAGAAGAGATCGAGGCTTAGCCTTTGTGTCCCAAGTAATGCAGAAGGACTGGGTCCCACTGGAGCCTTCAGCGATGACAGCATGTACAGCGCTGAGGTGTTCTGCTGTATAGCGATTAGAACACTTTAGTTGTCACCACTATATCCCAGTTCCATGACATCAGTCTTCCTTCTTGTCTGCAGTCTGGGATCCCATCAGCTCTCTACAGGATTTTCACCCTTGGAAGTAAATCCAAAAGCAGCACTGGGAATACTGGGAACACCTGAAGGAATCCTGCCACTGATGGGAGACCTTAAGTCAGGATTTGATCTGGAAACCCTTTAAAATGTAGAGAAACTGAGGCAGAACAGGATCCTCTCCCAACGAGAAACTACAGTCAGCACGGCACACTGTTAGCAGTGCTCTACAAGAACACTTATTTCCACGGTTGTGTAAAGGGATTCACAGACCCTGAAGCAGTCTGTATTTTCTATAGTTATGAGCAAAACCTCGTGATTCATTTGAATTACAAGGCTGACTTTCCCAAACTTCTCTACTGAATCTTCTGTGAATTTTACCTTGTGGAGAACTGGCAAATTCCCAGCTCAAATCTAGGTCCATATCTACCATGCTGCTGTCCTGGAAGCTCAGGAGATTTGCTGGAGCCATTTACGACAGCCTCAGACTGTCTCAGACAGAGACAGACTGGATCTGACATAGGAAAAAATGTAGATGTACCATTTTGAAAACTGTCCTTCACATAAGAGAACAGCAACGAGCTGTAAGTTTTCAGATGGGATTTCTGACGTGCTTATGGACGAGTCTAACAGAGCGCTCCCTGAGCTCATGCTGTGGTGTGCTGTCCAGTGAAGACCTTTTTGTGAAGTCTTTTGGACGTGCAACAACGGAAAAGCTGCTGAAGGATGCTTCAGGTAAGGGTCTTTGAAAATTTTCCTTATGAATTATGCAGCCGAAGAAATGCATTCCAAAATGACAGATGAATTTCTGTAAGACCTGGGAAAGTCTAAGACATCACTCTGCCTGAATGGCCAAAGAGGTGTTGGCAGAGTTATTCACAGAGCTTTGGAAACTGACTATTTTCACTACACCTTACAGCCTTTACTGGCTTTAGGATCTTCCATCTTGGATGGAGCCTCAGTAACTTTTTGGACCTAGGGACAAGATTCTTCATTGCAGGACATGTGGCCAACACCCTGCTGACATTATGACACCACTTCATGGATTAAGTGACTAAATTGAGAATACAACATCTCGAACACCACTAGGACATTGGAAATGTTCAGTTGGATTTTTTGAGACAAAATGTTTGAGATATACAATAGAGAATGGGAATAATAGATGTCATTATAAAAAAACGCTGGAGATCTGTAGAATGTGTGGCTCCTATAGCCCCCCGATGACAAGCAGCATCAGCTAGATATCACCCACAGCACGTACGTGGGTCATGTGCTCTTCTATCCTCTTTAATGGGTGATTTGCAGCAAGTCACCTGGTCATCTGCCATAGTCTGCCTGCACAGATACATCTGACAAGGTGAAGCTTGTCTGCTCTGACATCCCAGTTCTCTGAGGCTCAGCTAAGGAACTACTGTTGTGCACAGACACTTCCAGCTGGGACACAGGCTTCCTGCACAGCCTAAGATGGGAAAACATACTCTTCTGTGCCTGAGAGAAAATGCCTCCCACAAGAGCGAAGCTGTACCTGATGGCACCACACTTGCTTCATAAGCCATCTTGTGTGGCTGGGACCCTTGAATACTGACACCTTAGGTCTCTCCTCACCCCTGTGACTGTCCATGTTTTGCTAAAACCATAAGGGCTCACCAGGAAACAAACCCCAAACTCATCCACTGATGATACGCAGCGCTCTAGTCCTGTCCATCTGCGATATGTCCCCAGTCTGAGCCCACACATGTAAACACAGTCTTCTTCCCCGAGAAAACACACAGACTAGATCAGCCATGAGCGTGTCTGCCTTTGACTCCGCCCTCGAAATAAGGGAGAGAGGTGGGAGGGAAAAGTACACGGGCTTCTTAAGGATCTGGGAAGGCAAGTTGTTTCAGTTTCCCATATGGCGTATGGGAAGCGGCTGAGCAATGCATCTCCCAACCAGAGGGCTTAAGGAGCCCCTGATCCCAGAGGCAGGGGTGGGGGAGAGAAGTAATTCATCTTCACTATTTTTTTAAAGCTAATACAACAGGGTGATTATGGACTTTTCTGAAGCAAGAAGGGTTTTCCTCCCAGACCAGCAGCGGCTGGAGGGCTCACTTTTTCCAGGTCTGAAGGAGGGTTCACGATTCTGCCCGTGTGATGGTTTTGATTACGTCGGTCTTGTTTCATTTATTGGCTTAAAACTGGTGTGAAAGACCAAAGAGGCTGGGTGGAGGGGATCATTTGCCTAAGGGGGAAATGAGGAGGTGACAGCTAGAAGATGCAAAGAGCATTCATTTCTGGGCTCAGCACTTCAAAATGCCTTCAGATACTGCTCAAACTTTCCATGGCAGGCCTCTGTTTCTTCATATATCACAGAAAGATGTAGGTGGGAAGGGACCTCTGGAGATCTCTAGCCCAACCTCCTTGGTTGCAGCAGAGCTGACTCCAAAGCTAGATCAGGTTGCCCTGCTTAACCAGAAGTGTTAACTGGTTTTATTCACCCAACATGGAGATCAGCTGCCTCCTCTCAGGCTTGCCATGTGCAGCTCGCCACTGTAGCCAGAACTGTCCTCTTCAGCAGCCTGCGCCTACACGGTCACCCAACGAGGAGCAGTTCGCATCCCACCAGTGCTGTCCCAGTGGGCTTGGCACTCCCCGGCACAGCCACAGCCTTCAGGCTTCAAGCCCGCCAGCCCGGTGGGTCTGGGTCCCAACTGTCCTGTGATCCCTGCCAAGGAGTGGGGGGTCACTTGGTCATCCGAGCTAGGATGGGGACCCAGTGAAGACCTGCCAGGTGGCTCTACCTGCTCTTTGCACTGGCATCTGCATTGTTTGCTTTTCTAAACCACACAAAAGGGCCGTCAGAAGCAGAAACTGTCAGTCTAAAGGGAAGTCTCACAGAGCCTGCAAGAGCATGACTGCGCCACCTCCACAACTCTCTCCAAGCAGCCGCAGAAGAGGATGAGAAAGAAGGAAAGCTCCGATGTCGCTCTGTTGGCAGGACCAAGAGCTGCTAGAAGCTTGGAGCAGGTGCCATTGGAAGCAAGGCAGGGACCATCAGCACCAGACATCTCCTTGGCAGCTCTAATGATACTGTGATCGGAGCAAGCAAGTTGCTTAGGAGAGGTCTCCTGACACCAAAACCTCTCTCAGGTGAAACCACGGAGGACTTTGTTGCGGGCATATTGAAAACTAAGGTCTGGTCTGTCAGACCCAGTAGTGAGACCTGATGAAGGCACGGTTAGGTTCAGCCGGTACACGCTTCTGTGCAGACAGTCTCTTGCAGTTTAATCCCAGCATGCACTGACTTCTAGCGTAACTTTTGGCAAAACTGGTAGCGTTGAGGGCGTTCCGCCCCCAGCTGATGAGGTTAGCAGCTGGTCACAGGGACTGAATTAAACGAATGGAGGATTAGCACAGAGCAGAGAAAGGTAGATAAAGGCCCTGAATGGTACCGTTACTTCTGAGAAACCACTGGTGAAGATGGGCTTTGTTCTTACCTTGATGATACCGGCATGACACAATTGATCTCACTGTGGGAGAAGAATTAGGCTGAATGATAAAAAGTGTCTGCAGGTTTGGATGCAAATCAAGCACACAGGCAGTCTTGAGATGAAGTGCAGTGCAAAACCCTGCATCCTCAACTTTTTCTGGAAATCTGTGCAACTTCTTGCTGTGATCACCTTGTCAGCTAAAATGCCACCGGATACAGCATGGATCTTTGCAGGGCTAAGGCAAGGGAAGAGACTGTGCAATTTTCCATGATGTTATCTGTAGCCCCCACCTCAAGGCAGCGATGATGTCCTGCAGGTCACTGAGATGAGAAAATAACAAAGCAGATATTCTTCTGTTTCTGTATCTGTAGCTATATCTTCCACCTATCCACAGATGATGACAACAGTGTTCAATAAAACTGAGTAAGATGGAAGAACTAGTAGAAGCTGGGGAGTCTGGGGGACCATAGAGACATGGGGAACCTGGCTGGCAGCCCTTTGCCACTTCCCTCTGTCCTGCAGTGTCCCGCGTTGCTGCTGCTGGCCTCACCTCATCAGGTAATGCCTCACTTCCTTCTGGATGACGGGCTGGCCACAGTCATAGGTACTGGCGTTGCATCCATACAGAAAGCAGAAATGGAGTTCTCTCTCCACAACTTCTCATTGGCAAGTACGTCCTTCACTACTCATAGTCAGGCACTGCCGCAGTGGTGGGGAAGAAGCGTGAAAACTGCAATCAGCCCCTGCAGAGATTGTACCGTCCGCTAATAATTTATCTTTGGTGCTGAACAGTAGAAGGTGACTGGTCAGCAGAAAGTCTGAGGGTGTCCTGAGGACTTGCTCCAATCTGAAAGTATCTTGAACAGAGACTAGAAGCCATCATTTTTTAAAATGGAGCAATAGTAGGAATACAAAACTGCAAAAGCACAGGTAAGATATACCTGCAGGCCGAAGCAGCCCATGGATCACCGTGCCCAAGATGAGCGCGAGCAGGGCTGGGTGGTGCAAGTCAATCAGAGGCAGCAGCTACCTGCTTTTGAAACGCTGTTCCTGGGGAGAAGGCACCCAAATCAGCTGTGGCTCCAGCTGCTGCGGGAGCTCTGCGGGGAGGGACGGGACGGGGCTGCAGTGACCACGGCCAAGGCTGACCCTGGGCAGCAGAGAGAGGGCATGGCCACAACGACAGTGCCGCAGAGCCCAGCACATGACTCCAGCTGGAGATGGGGATGTCCCAGGACCAGAGGGGCCTGTTTGAACCTGGCCCATCCCTGCTGGAGGAGAAGGGCCCAGATCCCCTCCCTGGCACCGAGCTGGGAAGGTGGGAAGGGGACAGGGCAGGAGCACCGGGGCTGTGGTA
>Ga0065711_1032652_pt1 | contig 26955 bp, 23 predicted proteins | sample Hoacrofraction12_FD_59098 | JGI IMG/M metagenome (GOLD analysis project Ga0065711, IMG submission 59098) | Hoatzin crop microbial communities from Cojedes, Venezuela - Epithelial fraction 12 v2 (version 2) | ecosystem: Host-associated > Birds > Digestive system > Esophagus > Crop | place... | reverse complement strand
GCTGGGCAGGGTGCTTGGGTGAGGGGCCTGCAGGGTGTCGCGTCCTGACGGGGTCGGTGATAACGGAGAGGGGTGCCCGGGGGGTGTCTAAGGGTTGGGGTCTGGGGTGAGAGGGCGCCGGACTGAAGGCCGCTGTGTGGGGAGGGAGGGGTGGGCAGCGGTGCTGGGCTTTGTTAGGGTGGAAGGAGGGTTTCCCGCGAGGGACACCCCCACACCGTGGTCTGTGTGAGGAGAGGGAGGAGCGGGGTTGTCCGTGATGAAAGGCTTCTGTGAAGGTGGGTGTATGGGGAGTGGAGGAGGGAGGGGTGTCCGAGGAATTAGTGGGGGGAGTGTTTCGGGGTGATGTCTGGGAGGAGCAGAGTTAAAATTTTGAGGTGCCAGTGAAAGGAATATTAATAGAGGAAAAAGATGCTTGGGGTGGGAGGGAGAAATGAGGTGATGGAAGTGACTGGGAAGGTTTTATGGGGTGAAAACGTGGATAGTGTCAAGGATTAAATAGGAAAACTGGAATATGAGGATGAATATCTGTTCCTGGCTGAGTCCACCAGTGCTGGTGGCTGCCTTGCCCGCATGTGCTTATTGCCCAAGTGACTGGCAGGATCACAGAAGAACTATTTTGCATATTTTTCATTGTTAGAAAGTAAATGAAACTCTTCTGCAATGGTAGCTACATCAAAGTTTTCTTGTACATCAAAGCTTTGCTAGGTAGTAAGCCTTGGAACTGATATAGCAAAGTATTATTTATTTGGAATTTTCTCGCTGGTGATTAACATTGTTTCTGAACAAGTACAAATTCTCCCCTTCCCTAATGATTGGTTAGTTTTGAATGTTGGAGCTCAGTTACTGTGGTAAACTTCCCTGTTGTAGTTCTTACCTTTATGTATTTACTATTTTATTTGGGGGGAAAAAAACCCCAAACACAAAAAACAAGTGGTTTGAAGACTTTTCCTAACAGTGCTTCGAAGAGACACTGACAATATTTGGCCCCAAGGCTGCCATGGGAAACATGTGCCTGACAGCAGATCCCTACTGGTTTAATTGTGACTGTGCTCAAAGCTGTGTCTGAATTCTGAGTAAGAGAAATTGTAACTACTGTCACCACGAATTGGAATTTAAATGTCCTGTTCATCATCAGCATTGTTGTTTGCTATCCTCTTTGCCCCTTTGTGTTGCCCAAAATTTGTTGGAAGCATTCTCTGTTGCAGTCAGCAGCTTTACCTGATTTGCAGCTCTTACCACCTAATGTTTTTCTTTAGAGCTCTCCTTTGTTGTTGTTGTTGCGTAAAGATTTTGTTGCTGTTACGAAACAGATTTTTGTGCTTGAGACATTGCTCAATTTTCACTTTGGGATTTACTTCATTAGGCATATCACATGTTACTTAGAAGCATATGTTCCACTTCATATGTTTTCACAATGATATGTGAACTCTTTCATACCTGAGTAATTTTAAATGGTAACTGTATTTTATTTGTGAAGAAAAACATGTCACTGTATATACACATTTATGTAAATTTAAGTTTGTTGCCCAACTGTAGGAATGTTTTTTCATGTCTACACTATTAACCATCACTTGTGTAAGTTAGTAGCCAGTTCCTGTTTCGGTGTGAAGCAAAGTACGTTCATATGGACTTGTGTAATGATGTGTAAGGTTGTGGGTTTATCTTATTCTTCTGCATTCTTTCTTTTTTTCCCATTTTATAAGTTAGTAAGCATTGGGATTCTTGACTTAATTTCCCTCCTCCCCAGTGATATATGATAAATATGAACTATTTATATGGGGTTTTTTTTAATATTAATGGTTTTAATTTTATAGGTTAATGGTAACCTACAGATACCTTGGGAAAAGGAAAAAATATAACTGATATATCTTTATATCTCCCTTGAAAATTTTAGACTTGCTGTTGATGGATGATGACAGTGAGGAATTTTTGAATATTAATTTGTGCTAATTCTTGTTCATTCTTGGGCTTTTTTGGTGTGTGTGGGGTTTTTGGGGGTTGTTTTTTGTTTGTTTTTCATTAAACAGTTTCAATTTTGCTTTGTAGAACCAAGTAAGTTTTCACAAACAGTGAATGGAATTCCTTCTTCAAACACAGTCAGCAGTGGAATGGACCCCTTCCACGCTTGTAGTATTCTTCAACAGCTTAAAACCATGTATGATGAAGGGCAACTGACAGATATCGTAGTGGAAGTGGATCATGGGAAGACATTCTCCTGTCATAGGAATGTTCTTGCTGCAATCAGTCCTTATTTCAGGTACAGTAGTCCATTGTTCTAGTGGTCATCTAAAGCAGAAATATAACTTATTTTCATTACATGAAAAGTAGAAAAAATCACTCCTATACTAATATTCCACGTAACTATGTAGTGTAGTTCACCTAGTAAGTAAAGATTATTGTTCTCTTAATGTCAATGAATTATCTGTGTCTGTTTTTTCAAAGGAGAGTTTAGCTGGAGAAAATGTCATGATTTAAAAAAAAAAAACAAACCACAACAAAACAAAAAATGCCTCCAGTATGGAGGGTGTCTTGGATGAAGTAACAGCATAGTTAAACTTCTCGTTTCCTTTTAAAGTTGTATATTCTAGTGTGCTAGAGTATGCATATGAAATAACATGTTGAAAGTTGAGTACAAAGACTTGGGTATGTCAAGAACTTTGCTTGTGAACTAAGTGAATTTTAATATGGGGCTAATGAGATAATGAAGTGAGAAATTCCAGCTTGCCACTTTTGTTTCAGCAAGTCGAGAACTGATCTTAAACAAGAACTAATCTTAAACGTAGGTACCTTAACAGGACATTGTAACATCAGTGATAAATGTAGTTGTGCTGGTATAAGGGCAAATACATTGGGATTAGCTGTACAATATAATTTTGTTTCTTGTACCTGTAGTTAGAAGGTAATTACAAATAAACTCCTGAATATTTTTGTTTTGTAGATCTATGTTCACTAGCGGCCTTACAGAGAGTACCCAGAAAGAAGTTCGTATAGTTGGTGTTGAAGCAGAGTCAATGCATTTGGTATTGAACTATGCATATACCTCCAGAGTAATGCTGACAGAGGCCAACGTTCAAGCTTTGTTCACTGCAGCTAGTATCTTCCAGATCCCTTCCATACAAGACCAGTGTGCTAAATATATGATCAGTCATTTGGACCCACAGAACTCCATTGGGGTGTTTATCTTTGCTGATCACTATGGTCATCAGGAACTCAAAGACAAATCACAAGACTACATTCGTAAAAAGTTTCTGAGTGTCACCAAAGAGCAAGAATTTCTTCAGTTGAGAAAAGACCAACTGATAAGTATACTCGACAGTGATGATTTAAATGTAGACAAAGAAGAACATGTTTATGACAGCATTATAAGGTGGTTTGAGCACGAACAAAATAAGAGAGAAGTGCACCTTCCAGAAATATTTGCCAAATGCATCCGTATGCCTCTGTTGGAAGAGACATTTTTAGAGAAAATCCCTCCCATGTTTGCACAGGCTATGGCCAAAAGCTGTGTACAAAAGGGACAACATAGTGCCAATGGCTATACACAACGGCTTGGAATGACCGCTTCTGAAATGATCATATGCTTTGATGCTGCCCACAAACACTCAGGAAAGAAGCAAACAGTGCCTTGTTTAGATTCGGTCACAGGGAGAGTGTTTAAACTATGCAAACCACCAAATGACTTGAGGGAGGTTGGAATTCTTGTATCTCCTGATAATGATATTTATATTGCGGGTGGTTACAGACCAAGCAGCAGCGAGGTCTCCATTGACCACAGAGCAGAGAGTGATTTTTGGATGTATGATCACTCTGGCAATAGGTGGATTCCGAAAGCCCCTTTGTTGCGAGCCAGGATAGGCTGCAAATTGGTTCATTGCTGTGGTAAACTGTATGCAATAGGTGGTCGTGTTTATGAAGGAGATGGGCGAAACTCACTCAAGTCTGTGGAGTGTTATGACAGCCGAGAGAACTGTTGGACGGCTGTCTGTCCAATGCCGGTAGCAATGGAGTTTCATAGTGCTGTGGAATATAAGGATAACATCTATGTTTTACAGGGTAAGGTGGTTTGGCTGACTATATGGTGTTTTATTGGAAGTGGGGGTTGTTCACTCCAACTGTCTGCGCTCTCTTAAGCACCTTGGTAAACCCAGGTTTCCTGGAGGTTTCAGGAATGCCCTGGGACAACGGGGTGGGAGGGAAGCTAGGGAGGGAAGTGGGCAAGGAAGGGTGAGGTTGCTGCTTGAGTTTTCGTGCCCTGGGAATGTGTCACGCTTCTGGTATTGAGTTATTGCACAAGTGGCAGTTTGGTGGTGTTCTAAGGCAGCAGTATAATCTTAAATCTTCCTGTGAAAATTCTTTGTTAAATCTTTATCTGGGTGAAATGCACTAATGTTGAAGAAAATACGCTGTCCTATGAAACAGCACTTTGCATTTTAGTTAGCTAAACCTGTAAAAATTGCTTGTGTCTGTATGCTTGGTGACTTGTAGAAGTCAATTAACCACTGTAGGCCTTTGTTTCCTGCCCTACCCTGTTTTTTGAAGTCTTCCTGGTAATGGCTTGCTGATCTTAGAGGTCTTTTCCAACCTATGATTCTATGAAGAAAGATGATTTGTCTTTTTCTAGTTAACTCTGTTTCTTCGGTCAGTAATTATAGTACTGCCTTTACATCCTTTCTTCCAGTAAACGATCAGACTTATTGGTGTGTTAGATATTGATTCTTAAATGAGTAAAAAAGATTATTATGGGAACGGATCAAAGAATTTATTTTTCCCTTTATTTATGGACAGCTTATGTATTTGTATGTATGTGTGAGCCACCTGGCAGTCTACACTTAAAAGTGCTGAGACTTGGCTATGAGGCTGTAGTAAAAGTCCCAAGAAATGGAAAGAAGGGAGGGGGGGTGTCTCAGTTATGTTTTGCTAAGGGCCACCTCCTGTGTAAACATCTGCAGAAGTAGAGGTTTTGGATCTGTACCAGCCCCTTCTTTGGGTGACTTTCCATGCAGACCTGGGCCACAGGAAAGAAACAGGACAGAGAATACTGTAAGGTCATTGTTACTTACCCAAAGATGTCAACCTGATGTCTTGACTTTGCATTCCTGCTACTTGGTAAGGTTGGTGGGCTTCTGCAGGATCTGCAGACAGGTTTCTTCTTATTTTGCTGTTTCTGTATCAGTTTTGACTCCGGTTGTGGCTTTAAATAATTCTGTTACACTAGCAAATTCTCTCAACCTTCCTCATCTGTTGGGTCAGATATCTGCTTTAGATGGTTAAAAATGAATGCTGAAGAATATTTAGCTTGATAGAGTATTTGTTCATGCTTTAGATGTTTCTTAGAACTGCTAAAAAGTGGATATTATTATAGCCTGTAGAGTAAGAGTGCATCTTGTTTACGAATTTTAGCTGCACTAGTTCTGTGCTTCAGTGATTTAAACAACCACCTAATGCTTGCATAAAAAAGCAAGCTACTTCACTGTGCTAACCAGCAATTCATAAAGATTTGTGTTACGGAAAATAGGCAACTTTTCTATTTGAGGGTTGTAGATAAAACCTTGACTGAATTGCACTGAAGTAGTATAAAAAAGTTAACTTTCAGTAATATTTCTAGAGAAATCTCGTAAGTTTGAAGTAGTCAATAAGGATTGATGAGAGTGTTAATATGCCAGTGGAATGCAAGCGTCCGTCATAGGAGATTACACTGTGGAACAAAAGTGAATAATTAAAAAATGTGTTATCTGTAAGACTTAATTTCTTAAACTATGTTCCACCCACTTTACTGTATTATTTCGGTTTTCTTAGTTGTACTTCAGGTGCTTGGTTACACAGCAGCTTGGCTAAAATTCTTAAAATAGCCATGGGAAATTATATGTGATTTGAATTATGCTAATATTTGGCAAATGTTAGGCCTTTCTTCCTCTGGGCTTTACAAAAGACAAGGTGGTCTTAATCCATGTTCTTTTTATCAAGTTTGCAGAGCAGGAGATTTCAGTCATCTGCACTTCCATTATCTACAGTCTGTAGATGCCACTCTGTGCAGTCAACAGAAGAGGTATTTTATAATCTAACTGCAAAATAACGATGAATCAGTAGCTTCATGCAAGTATTCACCTGGCATCCCTTTAAGCAAATCAACCTAAATGTGTAACCCAGCCACCTGATATAAGTTGCTTCAAAATCTGTGCGTAGTACAAGGCACAACTATTTGCTCAGATGTGTCAGCCTTCAAGCACTGAATTCTGTGACTCCACGGTCTCAGCAGATGACACGTGAAGATGTTAAAGAACGAAACAAATACTTCAGATTTCAAGACTGAAATCTTGAAAGGTTTTGTCCCAAATTATGGAGTGTGGTTTAGAAGTAGTAAAGGATAGCTAGGAAGTAGGTAGAACACTGTATTTCTGATATGCTTCGAATTCTCTCTTCTTCAGCTGGAGTGGAAAGTCACATTGTGTTTCTGATATCCTTCAAATTCCCTCTTCTTCAGCTGAAGCAGAAACTCAAAGTACTCTTTACTCATGCTGTTAATATTTTTGTAATGCACATGCAAGAAAGCAGGCTATGGTGCTAGGTTTTTTCGTTACGGGATCAAGGCTTTTAAAAATTGGTAGACCATTTCTGTCTGTGGAAGAACACACCTGAAAGCATAGTAGCTGCAGAATTGCTATTCTGGAAATGAAGCATAAGTTATGTTTTATTTTTCCTCTCTCTTTTCAGGGGAATTTTTTCTCTGCTATGATCCTCAGAAGGATTACTGGGGATTTTTGACCCCAATGACTGTGCCTAGAATCCAGGGCTTGGCAACTGTATACAATGACTCCATCTACTACATAGCTGGAACCTGTGGAAACCATCAACGTATGTTTACCGTAGAGGCCTATGACATTGAACAAAATAAGTGGACTCGAAAAAAAGACTTTCCATGTGATCAGTCCATTAATCCGTATATAAAACTTGTACTCCTGAAAAATAAACTCCATCTGTTTGTCAGAGCTACTCAAGTCACTGTTGAAGAACATGTTTTCAGAACCAGCAGGAAGAATTCACTCTACCAGTATGATGAGGTTGCTGACCAATGGCAAAAAGTATACGAGACTCCAGATAGGCTCTGGGATTTAGGCCGGCATTTTGAATGTGTTGTTGCTAAATTGTATCCGCAGTGTCTTCAGAAAGTTATTTAATTTGTGGTTTTTTCAGTAACAGGCCTTAGTGATTTCAGTGGTAATCTGATGCTAGAGAAAACATGTCTTAAAAGAAAACAAAGAAATTCTGTCAGTATTTATTGTAAGCTGAAACAGACAGTTTTTTGTATATGGGGATGGGTGCTCTTCAAAGGTTGCAGTCTAGGGAGGGAATTACTGGTTCAGTTTCATACTTACTGATATTTTACTGGGAAATGAGAAGGAGGTTACAAAGTGCAATTATCAGCATTTTTTTTCTGGTAAACACTTAATCATGTCATACTAGAGGAGTGTTTTTGTGGCAAGAGCAAATTAAGTGGAAGAGCCAGGATAACTATGCACTACAGTGAAAGAAACTCTAGCATTAATAGCTGAGGGTGTCCGAGATGCTTTGAAGTGACTTTTCTTTTTTTCCTCTTTTTTTTTTTTAAATACGGGTAAAATTTGAGGCAATATCATTAGGTGGTTTGGGGTTTTTTGGGGCTTTTTTTTTTAGAGTGAAAGTACATATAGGAATGGTAGATCCTGATTCATAATGATCTTTTTTTGTGCTGTTTTTGAAGTCTGCTAAGATGCTTGTGATGTTTTTTGTGCACTACAGTTTGGGAGAAAAAAATCGTCAGAATTGGAACCTGGAGTACCGTTGCTCTGGACGGAGACCTGTTCAGATTATTGTACCACTTCCTGTCTGTGGATTTTTGTTGAAATCGAGCTTAATGATCGGGGGGAGGGGGGGGTTGAAATCCCAACATCTATTTTCTGCCACTTAATCGTAGTGCTGTAAAAACTTTTTTTTAACACTGCTTAAAACCTTTTTTTTCATCCCATAAAGGGCTTTAACCCAAAAGTTGATGGTGCTAGTACATTTTTAATACTGGTTTGTCTGAAATGGGCTAGCCTTATGCTACTGTTTAAGACAGCCTGTTATTTTTTGTGGAGTGTGTGTCTGTCTTCAGGCCCTGTCCTGTCATCATATTGTCTTTTTTAACATAACATTTTTACTGCAGTGGTATTCTTGCACAGAATGGTGACAGGATATGGCCTTAATAATGTTGAATGATTTTATTTTTTTTTCCTTTTTGTGTGGAGTGTTCGTTCTGTCTCCACTAAAGTACAGTGCTATATGCAGAGTTGGCGTGTGCTCCAGTAGTTTGGAAAAGTGTGGCTCAACTTTACAAGTTACTTTTTCTTCTCCCCCCAATAAAGCCCTCCAATACTTCCTATTTCATTCTGATCTATAATGTGAAAATTTGCACTACTGAGCTGTCTTAATTATCCACAGTATTAAAGAAAAATTGACAATAAGTGTACATGGCTTAAATCATCTTAGATGCAAATATAAAATAGGGATCCAATATACTGCAACGCTTTTCCCTACGTATTTAACATTTAGCTTATTTCTAAGAAGTAAGTTAGTTCAAAATTCAGCATCTACTTCAGTAGTGAAAATTGGATTTAAAAGGGAAAAGATGAATCCTAAAACTCATGTCAGATGTAATTTGCCAAATTTAATTTGTTACAGCTCTAATTTTTGTTGAGCTGCAAGTATGTTATCTTACTCTTCCTTGTTTTTTCAAATTGACCTAAGTAAACCAGTTAACGTGAAATAGCAGTGGCCATCACTGGCTGTAAGTGCTTACCATTATCTGGCTTAACAGCTGATATTTCAGTAAGCCAAATATTTAGCTTGTTGTTTATCCCCCTGGCATGGCTGAGGATTTGAATAATGTTTGTGTACTATGTGGTCTTACTGTTCCCAAATGGAATATTTCTAATACATGAAAATACTCACCTGGTTCTATTTCTTAATTCTTGCACAAAATGTTTAAAAGGCAAAACCAAACAAAAAACTGTGAAATGAAAAGAAAAAGAAATGCCTCTCTGCATTACATACCTCATCTTCCAGAGACTCACCAAACTGCTTCTTTCAAATGCGAGCACCTGAATTTTTTTTCTGAAGTGACGTTGAAGTTAACAATTCTTGCTAAGACTGCATTTTCCAACAGTGCTGAGGTGTGTTGTTTCATTGTGTAGTTTTCTTTTGGATGCTGTTTTATATATATCCATAGCCAAGAATAGGAATTTTTTTAAAACTACAACTAATTTCATTTTTAAATTATCGTGAGTCCTTGGCTAGCTCTCTTTGCGCTGTTGTAGGCCTCTAGCTGCAAGCTTTCTGAAGCACCCTCCCTAACAGTGTTGCATTTGTGTGTAAACCATTCTTTTTGCAAAGTGTTAATGTAACTTTTTTCTTGTTGTTTTTTTTTTTTTTTTAAGCTTGGTTGACTATTTACAAGACTTCTTGCTGCTTTTTGACAATCTTCTATATTTATTTAGTAGAACAAATTTCAATATATTACTTGAAACTATGAAATAGAATTGAGTTAGCAATTGACTGGTCGTGTGATGTATAGAAGTACAATATGCTGTGGTTAATTCTGCAGTAGGTTTGTTAATTTTGTTTATCTGCACTAAAGTACGAATATCTCCATTCTGTTTAACCATTCAAACTGAGGGTGTGATCCAAGTCTGTAATGTGTTTAAAAGCTAAATCCTGGAACTTGCCGTGGGAGTAGAATATACTAAATCTTGTGCATGAGGAGTTTGTTGAGACAGTAATGTAGCTGTGACATTTTGCCAATTCTTAAATGCTTCTACGTTTTGCTGAAAGCCAGATTCCTGGTAAAGTTTTGCTTTAGAGTCAGGCTTAAGTAAACTTGCACAGCACAAAAAAAAAGGCACCAAAGGTACTGATAATATTTAAACAGTAATCTGTATGTTTTCCCCACTTGGTATTTTTTCTGCATTCATTTATTTCCCTTTATTAAATGAATTTCTAGGACTGTAAGGACTTACGTGAGTGTAAATCTCTTTTCCAAAATTATTAGTTACTTTAGAAGGAAATCTTTTGTAATTGCCGCTCAATTCCATCAGTAAAATATAGGATAACTAAAAGCAGTTTTGGTGCATCAAACACGCAGCGTACGTGTGTTGTACAAGAAATCGAGGAGCTCCCTGTTTGTAAGGCTGTTTAGAGATGGCATCCAACATTCAGTGCTCAGGTATGTTAGTAAGAAGTACTGTAGTCCTATGAGGGCAGATGTGTGGATTTTTAAACATTTTGCCATAATTGCACAATTTTGCATTTTTACTTAATGTCATGTTATGTTTCTTAAAATAAACCTATTGTTGAAATACAGTGGAGTTCAACTGGTTTTGTCATAAATCCCTTGCATGCATTTTTAGTAAATTTCTGAAAATTAACCCAATGATACAACTTTTTGATGCTTGTTCAGTTCTTCTATTCCTGCACTTGTATGTCTCAGCTGTATGTCACATCACACTTTTGTGTGTTGTTTTTTTTTTTAAGGCAGCACTGCACTGTTGCTTGAGGTGAAATGTGCTTCGTTCTGCTTTTTTGTCTCATTCCTTGTGGCTACACAGGTCTAACTTCTGATTTGCTCAGACACAGGCGCCATAGTCTTGCCCGTTCCCTTCCTCCCCGCCTTTGGCTGGAGCTGCCATCCCAGCAGGAATGCCAAATAGGGCTTTCCAGTCTGATAATACTGTATATTGCAAAACTCTGAAACTTAGTAGGGAAGGTGCTTCCCAGGCGGTAAAAGGGACACAGAGAGCATAGTGATGTTGGTTGCAAAGGAGTCGGCTGCAGAGCTGAAAACAAGATGCCTCCTCTCCCCCAGCTGTTTAAGCAAAACTCCAGCATTATATGTGGCTTCTGATCTAGTGATAGCACCTAGCACATCTGCTTGTAAGTGATACTTTTTATTTGAGAGCGTTTGTTCCCTTGCAGAGACTGTCTAATGCCTTTAGCACTGATGCTAAGTCATCATAACCTAGGAAAACAACATGAAGTTCTCTTGTTTGGGAAGGCTCTCCTATTGTCAGGTTCTCGTGGGCATTGTCTCCACCCTCCCACCCCCTCAGCCCCTGTAAACTTGTCTGGGTGTGATGTGAAGTCTGTTCACCTGGCAGTTTGGTCACGGCAGAAGCAATTCAGGAGTCCGGGTTGATGGTGGCTGTGTATGTTCAGAGGGGCTCTGCCACGTGTGGCCGGTGTTTCAGGCTGGGTTGGCTGCCTAGGCCGTCCGTGCAGCAGGCTGACGTGGCACACTGCTCGTGGGCTGTGCTGTGCAGTACCCGACTTTCTGGAGACTGCTGCACGATGGTCCTAACCTTGGGTGAGCTTGTGCTGGCAGATCCACTCTCCTGGTCACCGGTTCGGAATGGTACGCTCCCTCCGGTCAGCCTGACCAGCAGCCTGCAGCTCTCCAGTTACAGCACCCAAGGTTCCCAGCCTCTTTGTATAATTACTGGTTTATTTTGTGTGATCTCAGCATTGCTCGTCATGCGGTTGAGCTCCATTCCTCCAGCCTACGACAACATGTACTGGGACAATCTTGATGTGTTTTCTGTTTGCAGCCTTCCATTGCTGGGAAGCCTCCTCTGGAGAAAGCAGCCAGCAGAGCATAGGCAGTACGTGCCTTCTTGCGTTCCTGTCCAGATCTGCAACTGCTCAGTTAAAAACCAGGGGTGCTTCTCCTTGAAGACGTAGCAGCAAGCAATGAAGCTGGCACAGAGGAGGTAGGCTTGCTGTTTAACTTATTTTAGTGGGCTGAATAAATCAACAACAGACACTAAACTATATGCATTCTCTACTTGCTTCCACATCCGAGGGCTCAGTTGGGGCCATGAAACACCAATGGCTGCTGTTAGGTAGACAGGTCTAGCTAGATTCAGCTGTACTTTCATGCTGTCTCTGGAGTTTACTAATAGAATAGTGACTGAGAGTCCAAATTGTCCATCCCCAGCATGGAGTTTGCAGTTGTAGCTACCAAATACCTTTTATGTTTTTTTAGGATACCGAAGTATCCTAACCTGAGCCTCCCTGTCTGCTGTCTCCTTTCACTGGAGCACCTATGGTCTGTCCAAAACCCTAAGAACTTAAAAGGGAAGATCTTCTAGTGCCATGTGGTGGTTTTGCAACATGCTAGTATGTAATGAGCTGTTGGGACTTAAAAGAAATCAAGAACGAGCTAAAGCTGACAAGAACAAAAAAGAGACCTCCCTCTGTGACCCCCAAGGGAAAAAGTTATATCAAAGCAAAATAACAAGAGACTGCAAGCAAAAGATAACCAAATTACATCAGCTCCCTGAGGACAAATAAAATTAACTTGGGGTCCACAGTTTGGACAAAGCTAAAGCTTCAGAAGCTAACTGGAATTATCTCTTTATAAGGGTTTTTTTTGACCAGAGGGGAAAAGAAACCGAATAGTTGCAGCAGAAGCCTCAGTGAGCGCCTCGGTCTTCAGGCACATCTGAATGGCTCTTGTGCTTTGCTGCTGTGCTCATGGCTCCTTCAAAAAGATGTCAGTGTATGTATGAGTTTAATAGCTGTCATCTGGTTTATAAAATGTTTATAGAGATGTCTGCAAACTTTCAGCGGAGTCCTCAGTCTTATCTGGAAGGCACTCTGGGTTTGTAATGGCTGGGGAGAGGGACCAGAGCCACAGTTGGACCAGGAGTAGTTCAGCCATGTTCTTCGACTCTCTAATTTCTCTTTTGCTCTCGCGGTAAAAAATGGTCAAATGAATTGGCCCTCAGTGCCCCAAATTTCCTAGCAGCTCTTGTGAAATCCTCTTAACGCTTGGCATGCATCATAATGTGAAATAATGCACAGTAATGGATGAGAACTTTGCATGGTCAAGTTAACCTATTCTGGTACAAGGAGGGTTAACAGCTAACTAAGGGAGCAGTTTTGCAAATGATTATACCTTCCAAGTGTCAAAGATTATTTTCCTTCTTTGGACATGAATGTAAATTCTGATGTATTTTTTGAAGAGAGAAATAGATGGGCGCTTGAGAGACTGTTTCTGTCCTGAGAGGGGTGGAATGTTGTTTTTCCTTTCACCCATCCTTTGGGAAGCAAGGTGTGCTACTTTGGAAGAATTTGCTGGAGGAATGCAACGCCCCATCCCCCAAATCAAAGTAGCGTTACTTAATTGAAATAATCCACCAGGTTTGTTCCATGGCAGTCCCAATTCCATGCATCCATGCTCTGGTTCTTCATAGCCCCAAAGCTATGGAGCAGTAAACTCGTGTATGGTGCGTGCAGGGAATATCTCACAGCTGGGCACACGTGCAGTCAGTAGGTGGAGAAATAACCACCCGGCCACTGCTTTTTTCTTATCTCTTTGCAACGTGTACTGCCCTCTCTGCCTCTTAAAGGAGGAAGAGTTAGACCAACAAAGCTTGAACCTCTCCCCTTTCTTAATATCTACTTAAGGTCCTGTGTGCCTCACTGCTGATTTAAGTGTTTCTGTACTTTACACAAATAATAATGCAAATATCCACTGTAAGAGGCAGGTATTTATTAACTTTAGCTAAGTTTATGTGATCAAGCTGTAGTTTAACAAGTTGTTTCAGGAGCAGCAAAACTAACTCATTTCGCATAGTGGATTTTCTGAAGCATAACAAAGGTTGTGTTTGTTAGCTTTCCCTTACGGGAGGCGGCAGTGGGATCGCTTTCCTTTTTAGCCAACTAATTACACACAAAACCTGTATAACTCTTTACGTCCTTGAAAGCTTTGGCCCTCCACAAAATGTAATTTAAACTAGACACCATCTTGGAGGTTGAAGTGTGTGTGGTAGCAGATAGTGAGAGTGATCGAGCACATGTACAAAACCCTCAATACTGCATTTCCTCATGGAAAAAGCACTAAAAATCTCCACTTGGAGAACACTTGTCTGGGTTTGACTGTTTTTGAAGGGCTAGGCAGCTTCCTGCAGGTCATAAGCTTTCAGTAAAGAAGGCATAGATCTGACTGAAGAGGAACGAAAGGGAAATAGGTAAAGCATGATGACCTACTCTTCATAGTACCCGAGTGATGGCGAGGCCTTCCCAGCATGGAAGGACCATTGCTGCACGCAATTCTGTAAAAGTGGATCACAGGTTTCTCCTCCATCCTACTGCTTTCTGTGGCTGTGGACCAGGACACCGCCTGGCCCCACAGCCACCACAGGTTAACAAGACAGGAGGCTGCGTGCCCTGACAGCCTCCGTAACTGTCTTTAAAGTGTGGAGTCTGACCTGTTAAAAGACAGTATGTGCTTATTTAGATCTTTAAGTGTCACTGAGTACCAGCAATGATAACATACCTGTAAAACTTCAACTAAAATAGTGCCAAATAAATCCATTTAAAGGAATGCTCTCTGTGTTCTCCTTAGACCTGTACGTGACCTCTGTTCTGCAGCTCTTACTGTCACAGAAAGCTGACAATGTCCATTCCAAATGTAAGAAGTATGAACTGTATGCTAGGTTTGTGCCAACTTTTGATTCTTTTTCGAATGATACATGTATGGTTTTTGGGTATGTGTAAACTCAATTCTAAATTCATTAGATTAATTTGAAGTCAAGACGGTATTCGATACATCAGCCGCAGAAAAATATCTGCAGATAAATTTTGAATTACTTCATACCTTTCAATTTGATTCTGTTCATATTCCTTCAGTAACAGATTTCCTCAAACATTCGGAAAAGTTCAGGGACAGGAATATTTGGTGAACATCAAATTAACCTTCTCCCACAGCCAATAAATGAAGTGCTTAAATTGTATTTACTCTGCAAATTTGCATTTTGTTTTTCTTAAACAAAAGAAATAGAAGATGTACCACATTTTACATCAAAACTGGTATATGGAGAGCAAATATAAGAAGAAAAAGCCATCTCATTAGTCATTTAAATTTCAATTTTTCATAGGCCAATGAAATAGACAAAAGCAGCAGAAACTCTCCTTTACTATCTCAGCCACTGCTGGAGGTGACCAAGGTTTTCCAAAGTGATTTTGAAAAGCAGTCTGAATGGTTTGAATTGCTATTAACACAGAGGAGGAAGGAGGGACAATATTATTTGACAAAGGCAAATACATGTTTTGATTTGGTAAAGCACCAGTCTGAAATGGCTCAGAGCCAAGGGAACTATCAAATGTCTGCAAGCAAAGGAGAAAGCACATTTTTGGAAGAAAAGACCAGCAGTATAGAAGCTACTTAATTCTAAAAATCTAGAGGAATTTTACCTTTTGCAATGCCATTAAGTTTTTACAATAATGTTTTTCCTAGAGGTGTAGTGTTGAAAGAAATGACTCCTGTGAACTCTCGGCCTGGTGCGATTACAGCCTCTTCAATAGGCAGCTTCTGATGATCTCCTGTGGGACAGCGCAGAGGACCACATGCGTCTCGAACAGTCTGTAATGAATTCTCATAGCACCTATAGCTGCATTTAAGGATTTATTCCTTTTAGAAGACAGAAAAACACCGGATCTGCTTGCTACATTTCTGGTTGTAAAACATTTTTAGAAAGAATTACTGGTGGAAGCCATGACCAGTGAGGTAGAAAGAGCTGGACCAGAAGATCTACCAGACCAAGGTATGTCCAACTGCTATTCTGTCCCTGACAGTGAATTAATGGTGGGTACCTGGGGGGACGAGAACAGAGCTAGCAGTCAATATTCCCCAGTCTCCATCAATTTTCAATTTCCGACACCAGAGGTGGCATCTTTGTATTTAACAGCCCTCAATAGATTTATCCCAAGAATTTATCTTGCTGTCTTTTGACCATTGGAGACTTTTTAGCATGTGGTTACTATTGGCTGGTAGAAAATCCTTTAAAATGAGAGGTGTGCATTGTCCCCCCTGTGTTTGAGAAGAACACCCGAGCTGGCTGCGATAGCACTGGTAGCAGCCTTTGTTATTAATGTAAACTGGGAGCTAGTGCGTGGTTTTAAGCATTTGTTGTGTCCTTGCAAGGAAGATGTTTTTGCTGGGGCCATGTGAAACAGCATGGATGGCTGCCTGTGGCTACAGGGCAGGAAACACGGGCTACAGTAGATGCTGACTTGCAAAGTTAGCTGGGATGAATCATTTTTCTCTTTGTCTCTGTTTACCTTTCTGCTGAGTTTTCTACTCAGATTAGATGAGAACATTACCCTGGCCCACCTACGGTCAGTTTTTTTCCTGTTTTTTCTTGTGTTTAAGTAGTGCGTTGCAGCGTCTGGATTATAAACACAGCAGGAGAATGTTTTAAATCCCCCAAATGGGGATTTGCAACGTAAGTCTTGTGGAAATATTCCTACTGAATCGGGGTTATATAAACCTCCGCAAAGCACAGACTCGTGTTGTGGACGTTGCTCGCTCACTACTCCAACTCAACCACTCGGTTACTGGCAAGAAATCCAGGAGCTTTCTGTACTCCCTCCCCTCACTCCAGGGTGAGATTTACCCCTTGATAAGTGTTGCCATGGCCTGTGAATCCCTCCCTTTGTTGTTGAGTGATCTAAATAAATCTGATGCAGGATTTTAGGTTACCCAGAGGTCACGCAAGAGAATTTCGGGCAGAAGGTTCAAATGGCTATAGGAGGATGGGCAAAGATAGGGGCTCTCTGTATGCAAATTCTCCCAGAGGAGAGTGGGGGCAGAGCCTGCAGAAACGTGTCGTGAGGAAAGAATAAGTTAATATGTACAGGGAAGAGAGGGAGGAAGGAAAAGGAATATCTGACAGACATTAATTATCATCCACAGAGATCCAAGAGAGGCCAGCACTCCGAGCACTGCAAGTGGGGGCGTTTGCCCTGAATTTGTCCCTGGTGGGCAAAGGGGCCTCCCTGTTCATGAAAGGTTCGTTAATGTGGGATGTGGTTGCCTTTGGATGTGACTTGAGGGGTCGAGTGGCAGAGGGTGTTGCAAGTTACAGAAAGGTCTTGCATCTGCAGATACAGCCTCTGATCTCAACCTTTGATCTCAGCTGCATCTGTGGTGGGGGAAGAGTTCAGCAGATGGCTTTAAAAGCTGAGCAGGTCACTGCCAGGGGAGCCAGCGCCCGGAGTGCCACAGGGAGGGGACTCCGAGCGGTACCCAGCTTTGCCGAAGAGAGAGCAGTCCCACTGGACGGCAGTTAGTGAGTTTGTGTATCTGATGCATGGTGGCTTGCTTGGGTTGAGGGAAACTTGGCACCAGGGAGTCCCTGGATCAACAGGTGAAGCTGTGTTAGACTTGGTTTTGATTTGTCATGGTGATCTCATTTAACAACAACAAAAGAAACCCCAACCAAATAGAACAAATGTTGTAGAAAATGTTTGTGTAGTCCAAGAACAGTTCCCTGTTGATTTGGCTTACAGAACGGAGGACTGTGATTGTGTATGTCGGTTCCGAAAGACAAAAGTTCAATAAATTAAGGAAAGAAGCTGGTAATATCAACTGGATTGAGATATAAGGGCCTTGATTGTGCAAGAGACCTGGAATTTCTTTATTTTGAAGTTGTTGATAGTAGCCTCAGCCAGTTTCTTGCAGAGGAGGGAAGAAAGAAGGAGATCCAGATGTGACCAATGAATAGATAGCTTTAAAAAAAGTAACAGGAATAAAGCAGGAAGCCTATAGCTAATGGTGGGTGGAGAAGTGGGAAGTCTAGATATGTAGAACTTCTCAAAAAGGAAATAGGGGTAAAATGAGAGCCTACAAGTGAATGTGAGTCAGACCATGGCTACACAAAGGCAGCTCTCAGGATTTTCCTCTGCTACAATAGAAGGGGAATAAAGAGGTGGGAGTTTCAGCGCTCTCTGGGTAAAGCAAAGATAAAACCTGCCAAGGATGGGGTGAGATGGGATGATCTCAAACAACTAACGCATAAAATTCTACGCACAATGCAACTGAAGAACAACAAATGAAATGTAACGTCTCCACTCATTTAATAATACCTGGAAAGCTATAGGTCTGTAATTCTACTTCAGTAGTGTGGCAGGGCCTGATCAATATGAGGGGGAAAAACCAAGCGTGGTCCTGGAGGTAAATGGGCATTGACATAAGAAAGCAAGGGCTTTCCAGAGGACATCAAACAGTTTAGAGTACAGTTACCAAAAAGGAAAGTCAAAACATAAAAGATTGCCTTGAAGTGGATATTGGAGAAGAAGCTGCTATGGTGCCACAAGAAAACTGAGAGCAAATCTGTAGAAGATGGGGGACTGTTGCATAGAAACTTTAAGGTGACAGACATGGCTGAGAGGGTGGTAATGGAAGGGGTAATGCGCCATCAGAGCCTAATTCTGGGCCCTCCTTGGTGCTGATGTCCCCACAAGCCATGGGGGTGCCACAGGAGAGAGGAGGGGAGAATGTGAATGTATCACACTGCTGTCTGTTCATTGCTCAGGCTATTAAACTCTGTTAAAATAATCCCTAAAGTTCAGTTCCTCCAAGTCAGCCTCTGGAAGCCTTGTTTTACAGTCAGGGAAATAAGAGTCAACTGATGTGATTTTTATTTTTTAGTGTACGCTACATTTTCATTTAACTTCAGTTCTTCTCTTTGTTTTTCTGTGTTATGTAAGAATTAGCCTTGATATGGAAAAGCTGGACAATGAAGCTGATACCGTAATTTGATTTTATGCTAATGTCTTCTCAATAAATCTGCCATTAAACAGAAAATGAAATTAAATGAACAAATATATTCATAATGTGAGACTTTTAAAGGTGGTGTACAATTAGGCACAGTTTTACAAGCAGAATGAGTTGGTGGCAATAAAAAATAGCCTTTTTTGTTAATCCCTGAAAATATATTTAAAGTTCAGGCTCAACCTTTTTAAAGGACTGCCAAAAAAAAGATTTGAATTTAAGGGGCCTGAGAATTTTTGCATATCCTAAACTTTGGTAGACTGTGAATACCAAACATAATGTTAAATGAGGAAACGTGTCCTTACTGTGATCGCCGCTTAATCAATTTTATCATGTCTGATTTCAGAACCTATAGAATATGTCAATATTTGTGGGAGCTTGGTATTCTCCGTAATATTTGAATGGCCTAAATTGGGTAGAATAACCATAAATGGAAACAGTGCAATGAAATGCATATTTGATAAGTAATAAAAGCTCTTAAAGTTCTTGTCAGTGGACAGTCATTCCAACATCACTGCTATTACTCTTTAACTTGGGTTTTCTTTTAAAATCCCACCCTACAGTAATGAAGTATAGTTAATGTAACTCTAAAAGACAATTATTTTTTTCTATGGAGAAACTCAGATGATGGGGGATAATAGATTCTGTGTCAGAATAACTTGTTCTATGTATTCTGGATGCCTGTAATATTAAATAATGTTCCATGAATTTCTGTCAGGCCATTGTATTACTTGATATCAGAACAGGAGAAACTTTGCTAGTGCAGTCTTCCTTGCTGCTGAAATTATAGCATCCGTCATAGTGTAAAGGACACTTTCATTATTATTCATTATTTTGTTGGTGTAAAATAATTCTTAGTTGTTCTTTTCTTGATATAGCAATGAAATCTCAAGAAACCCAACAACTTGCCACCCTAGATGTTACCCAGATAGAAATTAGAGTTCTTCAAGACCGGATTTATTAAATATTAGCATTTTGGACCAATGCTTCCTCCAGTTACCACTGGATTTTGCTCATCTGCTTTGGACAGAGGTCTAGGGCCGTAGGCATTTTCCTTTATGTTAAGAGTTTAGTAGTTCTACGTGTCCATTTGCCGGATGACTCTTGGAGCAACTAAGTGAAGAGTGCAGCAGCTCTTGGCCCATTTAAAGAGCACCTTTGAGCGAGGGTACGAACTGACATGGGTTTCTCTACCTGCCTGTGTCTGCCCACCAGCCTGGCTTGCTAGCTGGAGTGCAGCCTGGCTCTCATGTGGCTCCTGCCCCAGACTTGCAGGCATGTGGCCTCTTCAAAACATGAGCAGTAGTTGTTCCTGCTTGGACCTACCTGTGCAGATGTGCCTGAGATAATCCCGGACAAGCCAGGGAATAAACTGACTTTAATTTGAAGGGCGATTAAGCAAAATTACTTCTTCCACCACACCTTCCTCTCACCTTACAGTGAGGATTCTTGGCTATAAATGGTAGTGAATGCTCACATGGGTCCTGGTGGAGCGAAGCTTTTCAGCCACGTGTGCAATGCAATTGCTGTGTGCTGTTAGAGTTGATCTGACCACAAGCCCTTTCGCCCACAGCGGCTGGTAGGGGATGCCGAGGGAGGAGGATGAGAATGAGACTGACGTGGTGATCTTTATCTAGCATAACCTGTGAGGGCCTCCAGAACCAGCAGCGATGCCTTTGCAACGCTGAGCATGGGCTTACATGAATTCCCTTAAATAAAATGTAAAAGGAGGTGAATAGTCTTGGTCTCTGATAAAAAACACAGTGAAGAAAGCTTACGATAGGAAAAAAGCAATTATCTTTGGGGGCGGAATTAAAAACTTTCAACAGAGGACTGACAAGTGTTTTATAAAGAGCTTCCTGAACTCATCCCTGTATTTCCTGATGTATCTGGAAATCTCCTCCAAAAGCAGTGTGGTATTCCTGTTTGGAGCTGTTTTCCCTTTCACCACCTGTAGTTGCCACTGAAATGATGGGCAGCGTGGGTGCGGGTAAGCAGAGGGAGGTAGGTTCTCTGTTCTCATGGCCTTTGTTAAGGAGACGGGACAAACACAGCTGCTTTGCCTGAGTGCAGTAAAGGCTGACAGGGATGTGCTTGCTCTCAGTAAAACCATCAGAGATAACACCGGGGAAAGGGAGCAAGCCTTTGAGCTGTATAATGTCATTAGCACAGAACCGTTATAAAATACAAGTGGATAAACTTGAGTTCGACGGTAAGTGGTTAACGAGAAGTGGGAGGCTCTGGGACAACATCTTCATGCGAGGAGCAGGGAATAAACGCTTATGGCAGTTTGAGAGTTTGCAGAGCAGATCTCATTATATTTGTACAGTGTTCTTGAGCTGTCTGTTGGCTCCTTGCCGTAACACGGTACGTTCAGTTCACAACCTGGGGGTGGCCCAGCGTGCTGCTGGGGCTGGAGCGGCGAGAACGTCTCTGTCTACTGCGCTGGCAACCGTTCTCCAGGCACAGGGGGGCTTGAAGCCTGTAGCGTGAGGGCCTCAGATTAGTGTTATCACTTCACAGCTGTAAAAGTGAGATGAAAGAAAGGATGAATTCAGGAGTATATCTGTAAGCACATCAGAAGCTTAAAATAATAATTTTTCCCTACTGTTCCAGTAGTGTCCTTCTACTTTCAGTTTGAATCCAGACTGCATCTCTCAAGAGGCAATGGACTCTCAAATAGATGCAAATTACACTGCATGTTTCCTACGTTGTTCCCCCCGCCTTTTTTCCCCCCCAAAGTAAGCAAAGGTCCCTCTCTCCCCAGTTATCTGCCTACTGCCTCTAAGGTTCAGCAAAATGTGTCCAGATGGACCTGCTCCTTCGCGTGAGCTCTGATGATGCCCTTTCCTATTGCCTTCACTCGCTTCTGAATTTCCATCCACAAAGAAAAAAAAAAAAGGAAAACCTTTTCATCCACAAAGATAAAGACCTGCCTGGCACCCTTTGCTGCAGGACCTACTCCTCTGCCCTCTCGTTTAATGCCTTGACCGTGACAGGAGCCTTGTGGATTAACTCATGAGAGGCATGTAGGTTTTACTTTTATTATTTTTACCCTTGTTTTATTTTAATAGCCAGGGCAAATGGGAAGAATGCAAATGAGTGAATGCCCTCTTTGATCTGTGTTGCTCCTGAGCATAATCTGCTAACATGGCAGGTGCCAGGCATGAGCGGAATTGCTGCCCCTAAGCAGGGAGAAACTTCAGGCTCTTTTTGCGAGCAGTTGCTTGCAGTTTGCTTGTTGGCTTGGGGGAAGCGAGCAGCCGAGAGAGCCTCGTCCCTCTGCAGAAAAGGGGAGCTGGAGGCACTGTGGGGCCAATGGCCTGCTGCTCACGTCATGGGAATTATTCTTTTAAGCAGGGATAGTCATAAGGTTTTCCACCCACATCTGAAAAACATACAATGAAGCATTTACCCTAAAAACGGTACAGCCCCGGGATCTGGTTCTTTGCGGGGGAACTGTGACAGGAGCAACCTCCAGAAGCCATCTCCTGGGGTGAGACATTGAGCTACCGGCTGGATGTGGGAGAGAAGAGAAGATGGAGGCATTAACTTCAGTTGTGATTGAGGTCCGTCCCTGAACACAGAAGCCGTGGGAGTATTTTGAGGGTGTGTATCTAAAATACAGTTGGAGGGGCTGGACGGGGTTATTGGAAGGGAAGAGTGGTTTTGGTTGTGTTGGAGTTGAACAATAAAACTGTTAATAGCCAGCGAAACGTCGAGAGTGGGTGATCGTCTGTACCTCTCAATTATTTTACTGTTCTTTAGAAAGATGCCTGACTGTACGATGTGCATGTTCTGTAAAGCACACATATCCTTTGCTCTGCAGGACACCGGGAAGTGGTTTTTGCTCTGAAATCTGGATTTACGATGTCTCCTCCAGTCCCTTCAGACCTGGGCTATGTACCCCCTGATGGCGGCTGGGGGTGGGCAGTGGTCTTCGGAGCCTCCATCTCTGTTGGGTTTGCATATACCTTTCCTAAAGCTTTCACAATCTACTTTAAAGAGCTCCAGGCTGTTTACAGCATCTCCTACAGCCAGATTGCCTGGATATCATCCATCATGTGTGCTACCACCTACGGAGGAGGTAAGTGAAGCAAGACCGTATGTTTCTTTGGAAAGGAGGAGGTCTGGTCTCTACACCAAAAAGGGGAGGGGAGAATACATTTCTTTGAGAAAGTTCTTGGAAAGCCCTAACTGCAAGTTTGGCTCTCTCTTTTCTGACAATGTACACTGGTAAAATGGAGAAAATCAGTACTGCCGAGTATTTTATTGTCAGCGTATATGATGTCACCAATTCTTATTTCATCAGAAACCTTGTGATGTGTGGGTGGTGGCTGGGCCATGGTGGAATTATTTGAGTCTTGGACAGTTATTTCAGTATATTTAATATTGCATCTTTTGTTCTGTTCGTATTCCTGGCTTTCTCTTTAAACGAAGAATGTATTTTTTTCACTCATGATTGTAGAGAAGATGCTGGCAACTCAAAACCTGAAGTTTTGCTCATGAACAGGCATGGTGTAGATGCATGTAAATCTTGAGATAGTATGTAAATGTGCTTTTAAATGTTCCTTAATTCTGTTGCTAAAATCTGGCTGCAAGTCATTTATTAAGGGATGATGTTTTAGATTTCTCTCTGCAGAATCTTTCTGAAAGGACAAATGTTTGCACTGGTTACTTCAAGTTAAAATGTTCACAGAGTACTTGCACCTGAGCTGCAGAAGTTGCCATTGTGCAAAGGTTGTCAGAAGGTATGGCTTGTCCTCTTAACGAAATCATCCTGTGGATATTCTTAGAGGGATGTTTGTCTCGGATACCGATGCCAGGTATCAGTCTGCCACTTTGATCTGGGTAGCTGGTGTGTATCTTGCTGTTAATGGTTAGTAGAGGACCATCTCTCTTTTAGGCTGCTGATGCCTGTGAGGTGCGGCTGCTGGAGGTTATAGGTGGAGTCTTAGCAGACTCTTGGTGGTTCTCAGCTTGTTTTGCAAGGGTGAAACATAAAAGGATTAGCACTTCAGAACACAAGAACAGCCTCACCGACTGACATCTGCCCAAACCTGTGTTCTTCCTTAAACAACATCAGTGTGCACGCTTTGGGAAAGACCATTGCAAACAAGCTGTAGGTGGAGGGATCCTCTCGGTGCTCAGGACGGTGCGGTTTGGAGGCTTCCTGGGTCACATACTATGAACATCAGGGTACAGAAGCCACACACACTCATCTCATGTACTTTAGGAACTGTTTTTACATGGCAATAATAAAGGAGCTGTTTTGTCGTCCTGTATGGGGTGGATTAAGGTGAAAGAAAATATCTGCAAGGCTCACCTGGCACTCGGGGCAGCGATAGACGTTGCTCTGCAAGTGCCCCAGGCGATGCCTGTGACTCCGTGGACAATCTGTGTCTTGACTCTTTTGACAGCTCATGCCTTGTGTTACTGAGCATGTGATTCCTGAGATAACTGCGTGCCTTGGAAAGCTGGCATGGGAGGGAAGGCTGGCATGGGAGTGAGCAACTTTTTCCTCACGGATTCAGATCCAGCCCTTGTCACGGGAGACTGAAGGCTCAAGCTGCTGCCGAGGCAGCGGCCGGGCTCAGCCCCTTCCCGGCGGGCAGGTACCGATGCCGCCGACCCACCAGGCTGGCTGACACGCTTGGCTTCAGGGTGGGCACGACCAGAGAGGCGTGAGGGAGGAGCTGCTTCGCTGCCTGCAGAAAGATCCTGTTCAGGTCTGGCTGGAGTTGACCGGCTGGGCAGCTAGGAGGCTTCATGGGGCTCTTTGGGCTACGGTCCCTGCTGCAGGTGGACAGCAAGGCTCACTTCCAGGGGTATCAAATCAGCAGCTCTACAGAGCACCTCTTTCCCACTGAAACAATAAATGTGTATCCTCTGGCCGCTGTTTGGCTCTGGTGGTTTCATGTCGGGTGCTGGAAAGGGCTGACGGAGTCTGAGCGGGAGACTGAAGCGAGATTCAGGCGGTGGGGGCTGTCAGATGGCTCGTTTCCACAGGGTGGCTGTTTGGGCCCTGTGAAAATTGGATTTCTGAAACTGAGCACCAAGCATTAGACGTGTCTCAGACTGGCTGACATTTCTGGCTTTTCATTTTCCACATTCCCTGAGCTAGGGCCCTTGTCACCTGGATGAAGATACAGAGGAGACTACAGCATGGGAACTGCTGTCAGTGATCCTGATGAGGGAAGAAGCCTTTACAGTATAAAACTGTGGTTTTCATCATTGTTCTTCCCATCTTTAAACAGAGACTTTAATGAAATCTTATTGCTGCAGAGCTATCATTATAAACTACAGTCATGTGTGCAAGTGCCTGGCTTTCCCAGATGCCGTGTATAACAACAGGAGGGGGTCAGCATAAGCAGGAAAATATGAGATGCTGTGAAGCAAGATGAGTTTTGCTTTTCAGCATTGCATTTCCCTTTACACAGACTTTGCTGACAGGGGGGTCCTGTCCCACCTCTCCTGGCATTTTCAGAAACGCCTGTGTTCACTGCTGCAAGAGCACCTTTCCTCGCTGGGGTCCATCCCGTGGTGTGGTAGCTGTTGCTCTTCACCTCACTCAGTTATTAAATCACTGTAGCATCTGGGTTAAAAGAAAAATAACCTATGAAAGAAACTGATCTTGGAAAAAAAAGTCTGAGGAAGAATCCACATGTAACTATTATAGACTCTTCTAGAATTAAGGAAGATCTTCTATCTCCTCTGTTCCTTGCGGATGATTAATAATTCTAAACATTTCCCTGTCATGTTCTCATCTTTCAGTTGTTGTTTCCAGTAAATGGTGCTGACATCTCCATAGATCTGAAAGCTGCAGCACGCTAATAGTAATAGAAGAGGGAATGGCAATAACAACAGATTTAGGAGTTTCATCTCAGGGAATAAATATCTTTGAGTGCATAAGTAATTGAATACTCAGTTTGATCTTCCTTTCAGCTACACCAGCATAAATCTAGAGCAATTCTGTAGCATCCAGTGAAGCTGCATGTTGTGTTTGAGGGAGGAGGAGAACACCAGCGGAGCCTGCCAGTGTGGTTGAAGGCACGCAGGGGATCCCTTCAGGGAGAATTACGCCTTTCAGCACTAACTTCAGTTTTACAATATTAAGAAATGCTACAGCTAACTGTTTACAAAGTAGTCTTTTAGGACAGGGTGTGTTTCTGTGCACTAGAGTAATTAAAAAAACAAAAAAAGCTTCAACAAACATTAACGCTGAATATCGTTTCTGGGTGAAACTGGCTGCGCTGAGGTCAGCGGGCACCTTGCCGTCCCCTGTAGTGGAGCCAGGATTTAATCTGTCTGCTGCAGAGTTTGATCTGCTGCTCTGTGGCGCTAGCAGCCTGGAGAATTTCAGCCCCAGTCGTGGTATTCGGGAAAGGGGGCTGAAAACAGAATGAGGTTTTAGAAATTAATGCTGTGTCTGTAAACACTCGGTTTCACAAAGGTCTCCGGGAATGTTAAGGGATGGAGTGCCCTATAAACATGACCTAGATAACGGGTGCATCTTTGGAGCCGGTCTTACAAGGAGGCTGTGGTGCTTCCGAGGCTCTTGGGAAGGTCAGTCTGTAAGTCCGGGATTACAGCAAGCTTGAGCAAATACTACACTTGGACCGAAAGTCTCCTCTTTTTGATCTTGTGGGGTAACATGGATGTACAGTGTCAAAAGTTCAACAAGCTCCTAAAGAACAAGCTGTGTAAGACCTTGAAAGTTAATACTAAAGCATCGTGCTTGATCTGCTGGACAACGGTCAGCCAGAAGGGCAAAGCAACACAGAAAATGCAGGCGTAGGAGCCCAGCTGAGTTTACCCACAGTAATATTGTGTATTGCATCACCCAGTGTTAAGGGTGCAGACGGCCCCTCAGCCTTGAGCGATGCCATCCAGAGGGACCTGGACAAGCTTGAGAAGTGGGCCTGCTGTGAGCTTCATGAGGTTCAACAAGGCCAAGTGCAGGGTCCTGCACCTGGGTCAGAGCAGTCCCCGATATCAGTACAGGCTGGGGGATGAAGGGATTGAGAACAGCCCTGCCCAGAGGGACTTGGGGGTGCTGGCGGATGAAAAGCTGGACGTGATCTGACAATGTGTGCTCGGCAGCCCCGAAGGCCAACCGTGCCTTGGGCTGCATCCCCAGCAGCGTGGGCAGCAGGGCAAGGGAGGGGATTCTGTCCGTCTGTCCTGCTCTGCTGAGACCCCCCCAGAAGTCCTGCGTCCAGCTCTGGAGCCCTCAGCACAGGACAGACCTGGAGCTGTTGGAGCGGGGCCAGAGGAGGCCCCAGCAATGATCCGAGGGCTGGAACCCCTCTGCTGGGAGGAAAGGC
>Ga0065711_1003656_pt1 | contig 26956 bp, 7 predicted proteins | sample Hoacrofraction12_FD_59098 | JGI IMG/M metagenome (GOLD analysis project Ga0065711, IMG submission 59098) | Hoatzin crop microbial communities from Cojedes, Venezuela - Epithelial fraction 12 v2 (version 2) | ecosystem: Host-associated > Birds > Digestive system > Esophagus > Crop | place... | reverse complement strand
CCCCCAGTCTTTCTGAAACAGCATGTTTTTCATTCTGTGTGTTAAGCAGCATGTTTTTCATACTGTGTTGAAAGGGTATTTGAAAGGGTAATCTCAAAATCCCCTGTCAAAAAAGGAAGAAGCTATATATAATGGTTACTGATGACCTTGTTACTATGGTAACATTTCTTCTCAACAGTTGTGATCTACTGAAAATTATGGAATGCATGGCTTTATTTTTTCTTAAAATATGTAATGTTTCATTTAGAGTGATTCTTGAAGTTTTACCTTTTAATTCTTTAGAAACTTCCATTTTTTGCCTTTACACTTCTGGTTTTCAAAAATGCATCTAGCAAGTTGTTAAACTGTTAATCAGAATTTTTGCCTCACAAATGTTCTATGAATATCTATTTTAACTATTTGTTTTAACAGTTAGAAATAGGCCTACACTTTAATTATTAAAACCCTCCTAATATTTTGTTAATGGTATAATGGTATGCTATCTCTTTTTTAGCAATGAGAATAAAGAACACTAATATATTTTAATATGTCTCCTATCATAGTATTATAACAAGTGAAACAAGTAAATAACACATTTACTGTGAATCCTTATTACAATAAAATAAAAGTTGAAGTTTTCGAAGAGATTTAAAAGATAATGATTATGAAACACAGTCCTCAGATCTGTCATACAGGAGGAGAATTTGTGCAGTCCTAGGTAAAGGCTTAATGCACCCAAGAGAGAATATTTAATCCCTGCCATTGTTACACAGCGAAACTGATTGTGTGCTTGTCATTGATGACAGGTGATTGTCCAGTTTGTTCTTGGCAATTCCATGATTTCCCATTCCAGTTCTTAACTAGCTTTTTGTTATGAAATCTTTCTAAATGTGTATAGTATGTCTGTTTTAGTGCATTTCATGTTGATTGCTTCTTGGCCTAACCACAGTGGATATGGATAGCAAACTGTTCCTTTTAAAATGCTGAAAAACAACCACCTGTAAAGAGCTGTAACTTTTCCCCCTCTGATGATGCTTTGTATAAACCAAATAAACACAGTTCCTTTAGTGTTTGTTTTCTTGTAATTTCCTGTGCTACTGAGCATTCTCAATGGCTGGTTTAAGTTCTCTGTAAATTAAAGTGATCTCATAGCAACTGCCTGCGGTATTCCTACTGAGGAGCAGAGAAGAAAGGTTGATGTATTTCACACACAAAGCATCCTGAGGTCCCCTTCAGTAGTATCTTTTGGGGATTGCCACGCTCCGGTTTATGTAACCTAGGTTGGAAAATAGCATGACACTGTGGACATGCCTTGAGTTTGCAGTCTGACAGAAGCACCACGTCTTTCACTGCAGAACCATGAGCTCACAATTTTTCCTTTCTTTGTTCTCACGAAGTTTGGTGCTTTTTTACTTGTTCCCCCTGCCCTGTTCTTGTGAAGCCTATTTTTCCCCTGCAATCACTGTAGAATTTGTCATTACAGAATTGAATACTGCTTCATCAGATGATTCTCCATTTACCAACATATTTATGGTTTTTCTTTTTTCACTCTGTTCTCTAGCATGCTTGTGTTAACTGCACATTTCATGCTATCTGTTAAGGATGTTTCTTACTTTTTGTTCCATCGTTGAAGTTACTGCTAAATACATTCAAAAGTGCTGGACTCAGGTCAGGTTCCACTGGAATCCCATTCAGATATCTTCCCACTTTTAGAATTACTGGCTGAGTAGTAATCAGTTTTCACTTGCCTTTAGATTTTTCAAAGTGAAGATTGCTTCCCTTTGAGAGGTACATCAAGATTATCTGGGAATGATAAAACTTTCTTTTTGCTTAAATGCAATTCATGTTCTAGTTGAAAATAACATCTATTATTTGGACAACAGAGAATATTATCTTTCCTAGAAACTTTCCGCAATGTGTTAGACCATCAGCAAAAGAGCAACGTTGTTACTGTTTTTGATGATTTGATGTGCTTGAAACTGTAGGCTGAAAAACAGCAATTGTGAATCTGTGGAGTGTTGCTTTTTTTTTTGTTGTTGCTTTGGGAGTGAAGCGGGTTGTCCGTTGGCATTATAGTAATGTTATTTTCTCGTTAGTTCTCTGGGGGAAAAAAGAAGTGTTTATGATGAGGGATTATTTAGTTTAACTTCCTCTTATGACAAATATGAAACTGAGGTACTTTATTTCCACCTGCTTATAGCTGGGTATTTTTCTACTGTCATCAAAAACAATGGGTTAGAATTATCTCAAACTGTAAATGTGCAGTATGTTAATACTGAATAAACTAACTTCATGTTTCAAAGCTGAAGCTAACATTGGTTGCTGTAAAAAGCAGTATTTTATGTAGCTTGTAAAGATGGATCATTTTAATTTGGTGTTCTTTTGGAAAGAATGTCATGATGTCAGTGTCTGCATAATACATAAATCTCTAGGAAAAACTTTCTGCTACACATAAATAGGATGTGAGAATTACTCAGCTGGCAGCTGATCACAAGGATGAAACACCAAGTGTTCAGGAAAATAACTTGAAAGTAGAAAGCTGATTTTTTCCTTCATAGAAATAATCCAATAGTAAGCAAAGGTAGACTTTAATGTGTGATGAAATTAAAAAATAAAACTAAGCTACCGTATATTTACAGAACTGCTAAGTAGTTCATTAAGGAAGAAAAAGGAGTTAAAGTAGCTGTAACTGAGTGGGGCTGACATATAGCTTTGCTATGTCTGTGTTTTTGAACAACCAAGATGACTTTGATTAAAATTCAAGGCTGATGTGAGCATTACTCGTTTTCTTTCCATTATATTGATTGAAGTTATATTCAATATCTATAAACTTTTTCAGTATCTTTAAACTTTTGAAGTTTAAACAAAAACTAAGAACATATTTTACCTTAGAATACAACTGAATTGAAATTCTATAATTAATTTCCAAAATGTCTAAATCATTGAATTAAACCTGAATTAATCTGCTGTGTGTTCCTGGATTATTTTGATAACTGCCGGTTTGCACCTAAGCTTGATGGTTTGTCACTGATACTCAGTGCAAAACAGTGGAAGTCTTTTGCTTGTTGCAGCGTGTAGTTCCCCTGTCAAACGTATGACTTTGCTTCCTCTCTAGAAGTTAACTGGTTTCTTTAGTCACTGTTTCATACCTGCAAACTGGCTTGAGATCGGAAACATATGTTTCTCTTGCCCTCCTTAAAGATATTTTGCTTCTGATGCACTCTGCTGCTGTATTATATTTGGCAGCATTTCTACGTAAATGACAGAAAAGGTTTTTGCATTGCATGGATCTTAAGATGAGGAATAGTATATTGTAAATGTTTTACAAGAAGTAGAAGATAGTCTGTTTTAGACTGCCAAACAAATTTGCTCAACTCTTACTCATGATCTGGATGTGAAATGCCTTCTACCCCACTAGGAAGCCTTAACCTTTGCCTGGTTCTTTTGTTCTTTTTCATTTTTCCCTGTTCTTATGTAGATAAAAACGAATATTTTCAAAGCTTTTTTAAACTCACTAACATGTTTATTATGCAGTACTTTCCCTTACCTGTACTGAACACTGAGTAGAGTCTTATTTTCTTAACCTGTAGGCTTTCCTCATCGCTAGGCTTCACTGCCTTCCTACAGACGGTTCTTATGGTCAGTCTGTCTTGCTGTTGTCTTACTTTCAACTGAGACTTCTTCCTGTTTGGTATCTCCCTTGCAACATCTTTTTGTTTGATCTTGTATTACTTTTTTCCAAGAATCACAGTTGTATTACCTCTCGGCTTTTACTTTATGCTACAACTTCTACCATATATGATAGACAGTACAGCTCTCAACAAATGCATTTAGTATCACAAATGTATTTCTTCTGTTGACTTTCATTGTGTTTCATCTAACTACTTCTCTGTCTTCTCCAGCACGAAAAAACCTTTGTGTTGGTGCAGGCATAGCCTGTGTTTTTACACACTAAGTGAGGAGCAGTAAGCTACATGGTTTTGTCATTCATGGATATTCGCAGCTACTGCTATTCTTGTATCACCAGCAGTTAAAATCTTCCCTGAACAGTTCCAAGCAAGAATGTAGGTCAAACTGGTCAGAATAAAGGTCCTTCTAAAAAAAAAAAAAAACCAAAACAAGCCCCCAAAATCCATCTTGACCAGTAGCAGCAGGATTGAAAAAGCAGAACAGGTATAGTATTACCTGGTATTCTTGTGATAGACTCTTTCAGCCTATGTATGCATCTGCCTACACAGATGCACATATTTATGTGAATGGATGTACGTACGTTTACCTTGACACTTGATACTGGATATTTCCATTAGATGCCCTTTGTCTTGTGAGTCATTTTAGGTGATTATGCACTGTATGGCTCTTCCAACTAACAGCTACTGTTTCCTGACACAATTTTCTCTTTCCCAGTCTGAAGTCTTATTTTATATAGACATTTTAATGTCACCTGTACCCTTTTTCAGGAGCTTTGCGGAAGTCTGTATGTCCTGCAGACTGGACTTGGGGGTAATTTGCTGTTGATATGGTCACAACTCTAGAGTTTTGACTCAGTTCTAAATACTCAGAAATGAAATATTTTACTGTGTTGCTTTCACTTCTTAGTTTACATATTGCATCTGTGTGAGGCCTCTACTCCCAAGGCATGAAAGTGTTTTTCAAAACACATGAAGCAGTATATGACTTACTGTAAGAAATAGTCATATACTGTTGCATATGTCGTACGTACCAATATGCATTGTATGACATTGCAATCTGCTGGTAGTGTTCAAATCATGGATCTGAAATTCTTCCTCTGTTCTGCAACTAGAATGGAAGGAATTTGTCATCTTATGCTTCTGAACAAGTAGGATTTTGTTGTTTTGGATCCCACTCCACCCCCCCCCAAATAATACTTCTAATCTGATTTGTCATTCATCCATAAAGCAAATCTATATTTTGGTCTGTTGCACATTGCTAGTGCATAAGCTGACAGTGTGCAGGGGGAAAACTAGCTCCTGTAATTTATTTTTTTTTTTAATTAGAGTATTTGGCAATTTTATTCAAAATGTTTCAACTGAAATTCACATGCTTCTACATTCCATTTTTTAAATCTCTAGCTATACTGTCGCACATGATGTGCACACAGAAAGTAAATGTTTCGTGCAAAAGCATTCTTTATTTCTGTATATTGTAGAATAATTGTGGTTTATAGGATATTAAATCTAACTGTTAATTATTAATAGAAAAGCGGGTATAGACACTTTCACAGTTTATGTTGTCAAAGGATAAATATTATAAAACAAATTTTCATTCTGCATGTTTGATATCAAAGCTGACCTCTAGTGGTTACAGAATGGAACAGTTGTAATGTTAGCGTTCTATATTCCATTTTTATTTTGGAATATTACTGCATTTTTTTCCAATCAGATATGAATGTTTTCCTGAAAAGTGATACATTCAAAATGATGAATATGAATAGTCCACAGACATCTCCAGTGATTTGAAATCGGAGTCATGAAGTTAAGGGAGCCTACTGTATATAAGGAACTATGGCAGCTATAGTGGGTTAGAACTCCTATTTCACAAGAAAATGTCAGATATCTCTATTTCATCCGTGGTATTTATTACATCTACATGCTGTGTCTAAAAATGTATTAGGTCATACTCAGCTGCTTAAGACTAGAAGCAGTGTATTACAGTAGTCAAGACAATATAGTGCTTCTGAGGACAGAAATCTGAACTTGATTTTGATGCTCAGGATCTGTTCACTTCAAACTGGAGCTTAGCAACCACATCTTAAGAGCTGAAAAGGTGCTCTAAGTCTGAACTGAATGTGCATTAGATACTAATAATCTGTTCATATGATATGGAAAAGGAAGGATGGACTGTCTGAGCTCTCAAGAAATAGTAAGATCTAAGTTCTGAAAGGGGAAACAGCAACATCTGTTTTGTCTTTTTTTTTTTTTTAGTGGGTGGATTTTAAACCTAGCATAGCGTATGCCACTACGGCTGTCAAAACCAGCAAGTTATCACCAGACAGAGGGAGAGACAAAGCTGCCATTGTTACCTTCACAGAACTGGTGTGAGTGTCATGCTGCTTTCTACGGCAGTAGGAACGTAGCAGCTAAGGTCTTAGGTGGCAACAGCTTTCCCTATAAATAAAAAAAGAGCAATCAAAGTTAACAGCAGCCAACTTTTTAAGAGCAAGGTCTCTGTATACAGTGTTGCTTTGTCTATGCTTTAATATTACAATGTTCAACTGACTTGTGAATTTCATTTTATATTTTTAGCAAATTGTAGTTCTGGGAAACGGATGTTTCACATCCTTCCCCTTTCCTTTATTTTGATTCTTTTTTCAGAGAGTAAGTTCATGCGTCAAATGGATTTTAACAAAGGTTACTGATGGTTTTCTGTGGTCCTCCTCGAAGACTTACAATTACCACAGGTCCAAAATTGTGGGCATACAGAGGACCAGATTTGGGGGATATTACATTCTTGCCTGATTATACAAGTCTTTGTATACTCTCTTACACTTTATTTTATCACTCCTTTGGGAACTAGCAAAATCCTTTTTGCTATGAGAAATAGTTGGAACAGGTGCCAAGAAAGGCAAACTGCCCCACTAGATTTGTAGCCTAGGAAAAAAGTATCTGTAGATTGCGTGGATTACATGTGCAAACTCAAAGGAAGAAATTGCCTCTAAATAGTCAGAAGAGATTTTGGGTTGAGATAACCTTAGTCAGAATCAGTAACAGCTTTTACCTTCCCTGTTGCCGTTTATTGGTATATGATGACTTCAAGAGTTTATTTACAAAACTGGTCACTGAAACAGGCTGACATTTTTGGCTGTAAAAACTGGTTACAGAAATACTTTAATCAAAACAAGGCAGGTGAGAAGAATATCTCCCTAGTTTCAACTTACTGATGAACACTGTGGCCTACTTCAGAGAGTTCTGGAGATCTGACTAGCGGTTCTGTATTACAGCATAGTATTTCAGATTATTTTTAATAATTGAAAGTTGATTTTTAAAAATTTAATAGTTGATAGTTGAAAAGAGGATACTCTATTTAAAAAAATGTCTGTTTTAGACCCAAATCAGAAAATGCGTGGATATTTGCAAAATCAAATGCAGTACAAGCCGTTGGGGTGATGTCATTTGGTAAGTAATTTTTTTGTGTGTTTTCAATATATGGATCAACTGTTGAGAAATTAGTTTATTTACTATTTTGATGTAAAAATTGCAGATTTTAATTTTTTTTTTTATGTTGACATTCAGCTTGTTTAGAAAAAAAATGAAGTTGACTTTGGGTCATCCATAGGTGAATGTAATCATTGTGGTTTAAGACATTACCGCCATTGATTGCCCATCTGGCCCTAGAGGCTACTGCCACTGTAGCAGAGAGAGTGGTGTGGCACATGAATCCAGCTCAACTGCCCAGGTCGTCTTAAAACACCTACACCAACAGGGTTACTCTAATTGATAAACTGAGGAGGCTGTGATCATTCTGTGTTCTCTTGGATAACCTCTAACAGAAAAATCTTAGACTGCAATGCATACATTCGCTAGAGTGCCTGTTGCATCCCATTTCTCACAATGAACCATTCAGGTGAGTCTCAACTCACCTCCATTATCCTCATTCTAAAATCTGTTCCTGCCTGGAGGAGCTGGTATATTACTTCTGATTAACGCTGTGATAATCTGAAGCCTCCTGATGCTTGCTGCTGCCTAAAACGGGTAGGAAGACTTCATAGGAAGTCTGAAAGTAGAAATTGGCTCTGTGGATTTAAAAAAGAATCTCAAAGGTGCTGCTGGGTTCTTAAGCAAAAGAAGAGCAGGAAGAGGAAATAGAGGTGGAATGGAGATGGGGAGGGTGGGAAATGGCGTGGCATTTTAGCGTAGTGTAATCAGAATCATCTCAGGATGAATATTCATCAAATCAAAGAAGTAAATAAAAGTTCAAGCCATTTATCTTTGTCACTCATTGCAGGATTAATATTTGTATTTAATAGTGAGTGGGCTCAAACTGCTATGTCTCTCCTACCTTGGAGTACACATTCTGTAAATTTTTTTTTATATACATAGATGCATGAGTTCATACATTTGCTTTAACTGTTTGATGTGTTTCAGCATTCATCTGCAACCATAACAGCTTTTTAATATATGGGTCTCTGGAAGAACCCACACTAAAGAACTGGTCTCGAGTCACACATGCATCTGTCTCCCTTGCTGTTGTTATCAGTGTGGCATTTGCTGCATGTGGATACATGACTTTTACAGGATACACAGAAGGTAAACTGCTTGATCCCTCAATTTTGGTGCTTGCTGTAATCCTTACTTTTCCACCTTTCTGTCTGACTTTTACTGTTTATATCTTAAGTGATTGTAAAAATGCCAAGATCATACTGTGTTTGGACAGAAATAGTTAGAACATTCCTTTTAGTTACCCAGCAACAAAAACAGGATGCCAATAGGTGTCAGATTCCCAAGTGTAAGCCTCACCGGTGAAAGTCCCCTTTGAATACTTCTGTAATCAAAATACTGCTGAGGACTAAGCATCTATAATTTAGCATGTGGTCCAGTAGAAGAGAGCAGTAAGAACAAAAATTGGTTTGATTTTTCTACAGGCTGGATGGCATATAATTCCGTACATTCTCCTGTATCTTTTGCTGTCTGTGCTAATACAGCATCCTAGCTCTGGCCTAGAGATATTTCCTATCTTTACAACAACTGTTCTGCTATACATACATACATATATGTATAAATATATGTAATCCATGTTACATCATACTATTTAACATCATTTTGTCAAAGTGGAAAAGGTGCTTTCAGAAGAACAAGGCACAAATTTCTTCAGTGCATTACCTTCTTCAGGACAGTGCACATTTCATAAGCAAGCAGATTTCCTCTTATTGAATAGTGCTGTTCTAGATTGTAGGAGAAAACTTCCAAGCTTTTCTCTTTCCTGATGATCAGCAGCATGTAGCTGAGAACAGAGGAATTGTAGAATGGGGGTTACTGGTTTATCTGTGCTTTTTTCCTGCCTCCACTACTGTTGATGCTGAATGACTTAGTGTTTGAGGTGCAACTGCAGCTAGACTAAGTGCAAAGTGGTATTTCAAGTATAGAAAGCTCTGACTCCAGCTATCCCTTTGCATATGACTCTACTGTAAGCAGGTTCCATCTTACCTTCTGTCTCTCCTGTCAAAATCTTTTGGCTGTTTTCTCTTACCTTTTTCTCTCACCTTATTGCTTTTTCAGTGCCACTGTGATCCTAAAAGTAGCAAATCGTAAGACAGTATAGCAATCGGGTAGAAAAGACCTGACAGATCATGTGGTCACTATCTTGCAGTGTCTGTTGTGCCTCAGAGATCATTATACCAGATTCTTTGTGGTATACGCTAAGCAAGATGATGATTTGAATTCTCTAGCAAGTTTTTTTTTGTTAGATGTAAGAAGATTTGCTAGGTAATAATCCATATGTTCATAATGGGCTTTTGGGGTCAGAATATGTGAAATTCTTCACTGCGGCTTACCTGCTATGATTAGATACTATCAGGGAAATGTGGTTCTCCAGAGGTAACTCACTGGTCTTCCTTATGTAATTGTTGTTGTTCTAGTAATTACATTTTTAAAGGAAATGCGTCTTTTATATACAAGCTTTCTTTCAGAATCTGTCACATATTTATTTAAACAAACACCAGCATCTAGTACAAAATCTGTGTGAAGGGGAGGATAACAGGTGTGTATGTTAAAATATTTTTTAAAGATAAATGCTACTTGAATAAAAACACTACTACTAGTAGCATAAGGTGAAAATTCCTCCTGGGTGCGATTTGTGACTGTAACTACAATTTCTTGATATGTGTCAGGAGAGGAGATCAGAAAGTCTCAATTACTACAGTAACTCCAGTAACTTACACTTCAATTTGCAAATAGGCAAATGACATAAAGTTAAAACTAAGTGATGTTTTGCTGTGCCTCAGGAGATATATTTGAAAACTACTGTAGAGATGACAACCTTGCTACATTTGGAAGGTTTTGTTATGGAGTTACTGTAATTCTGACCTTCCCCCTTGAATGTTTTGTGACCAGAGAGGTAAGAATTTATTACATTCTCCCTTTATCAAGGTTGATATAGAGTAATAATATTCTCACATTATTAATACATATTGTAACTGAAGTCAATGGTTGATGTGTAGTAAATATCAGCATATCATACCCTGCTGCATGCACTGAGTATGAAGTACTAGTTGTACTGTTTAGATTCTGGCAATATAATGTTGTATTATATTTATTGTAAGATTATCCGATGTTGTATTGATAATTACTTAATACTATCAGGACTGCTTGAAATTCCAAGTTTGAATAAATGCCACTGTTTTTATTGTGTTGAGAATAGCCAAAAATAGCATATTTATCATGCTTACTAGCTTTGCTTTGTGAAAGTATTTACATGTAGGAAATACATCTGTTCAGTAAATAATTGTAAGTGGATTTTATTGTGTAGTGGGCAAATGAGAAGAAAGTAAGTATGCCCTAAATCCTGCAGGTATAACTAAGTTGCTCTTGCAAGTGTTCTGCAATTTTAGTAATGCGTGTTGTAAGTTGTTTTTGGAAGCGGATGAAGATGTTTTCTTGAAGCAGGATAGGTAAAGTTCAGTCAGTGTAATCTCACCCATTCTTTTAGTTTCCTAAGCTTAGAAAATTTGGAATAAGCTGTGTGTTAACATGAAAAGCAAAATCAAGGTTTAAAATTGTGGTTCTGTTTCAGGTGATTGCCAATGTGTTTTTCCATGGGAACCTCTCAACAGTTTTCCATATTGTTGTGACAGTAGTTATCGTTGCTGTGGCGACTGGTGTATCATTAGTGTATGATTGCCTTGGGATAGTTTTAGAGCTGAATGTAAGTGAACCTGTATACTCTTTTATTTAATATATCGCTTATTTATAAAACAGAACTCTGAAAAATCCACAGGTCTACTTCTTAAGTAATTCAACATAGTAGTCAGTAGAAATGTTAGTAGAAGAAAAATAAATTATTTACTACTTCAAGATCAGATAATTAAAGGAGAAAGGAAGTTCAGTGAATGAAGTTCATATGAATGAGGAGGGATTTTAGAACTGTTCTGGAAATATGGCAAGTGGCTCTGACTTACCAAATGTAAGTGGAATGTAGTGATTTCCACATGCAGTGGAATACTCATCCTAACTGTACTGCAGGACTGAATCTAGCATTTCTTTCTCTAATCCCTGCTTCTGATGAAGTTAGCAAATTATGAAACACTGGGGCAGATCCTAATGACTGCCTTGTGCCAGAGGGGCAAAAAACAGGTGGGGGAGTAGAAAGAACAAACCAGTAGTAGTGAGACCACAGAGACAGTAACTGGAATTTTTCCCTGCTTTGTGCTTAACAGAGATGAAAACTGAGTAATTTCATAACCTGAGTGTACAATTTTTAGGAGGAAACTGCTTTGTTTGCCAGTAAACATTCCAGTGTCTGGTCTCGCCTCATAGCAGAGATGGAGCTTGACAGGCAGACCACACAGGGCGCTTACTGGCTTGAACCAGTTTTAACACTTTAATGTCACTTTTTTGGTTGGAACTGCAGTGTAGTCTACTAGAGTCCTAGACTACTAGTTAGCAAAGTAGGCTTATAAGATGATGTCAGTCTGTTTTGGCACAGAATGTACCCTTAATCAAAGGAAATGTTAAAAAAAAAATCCAATCTACATTTGTGATAAACATTGTTTGTCTTAACAGTTTACCTTCTATTTCAGGTCAGCTATTTTTAATAAGTAAAGGAGATGTAGAAATATCATACTCCGGGGTAGAGAAGTTAGAAGGTGGAGCAAACTTTTTAAGGGCAGCCTTTGCTTCGTTATAGATATGTTTTAGAATTGCCTGCTTATGCCCCTGTCCATGCACTTATTGACAATTTCAAGCCATGTATTGCATACTTACCTCAAACTGGTGGAACAAAACAGACGGAGTTGTTCTTAATGCTACGTGATACATGTATTTGTATGTACATTATGATACATGTACACTGTTCTGCTCCACAGTGCAGTTTATCTGCTAACAGAGCAGTAATGAGGGATTTTGTAGCAATGATTTAGCAGGCCATGCTTGCAGTGATATTATACAACAGGTCTGAATATTCAGATAAGCTATCCAATTACCCTCTATTTAAAACAATTACCTACGTAGTTTCTTTTACCTACATAGTTTCTTCTCCGTTAATGCTTTCCAAATTATAACTAGCTCAAAATAAACAATATTCCTATTGGTTTGGTCAGGATGCGTATTTCCATTAAAATTTCTCATTCATGGCATCTGTTGGTAATTTCCTTTCCGTCTTTTTTCCCCTCTGTTTTTACATTACAAATGCAGAAAATTCACCTGTATGTGTGTATACACACCAATAGAAGTATTTAAAAGTGTGCATACATACACACATGCCTATTCCGGCCAAATATCCAAATACTGGTATAATGAACCTAATTAACTATGTGCGCCCATAGATATCTATATATAGATACATTTATTATATGGTATTACATTTATTATATGGTATAATGTGTTAAGAATAAATTTACACCAGAGAACTGCCACTGAGTCTTTGTAGCGTGAATAAATATGTGTGATTCCTGTTTGGAATTTGTTTTAAAATAGTCACTCAAAAGCAAACATTCCAGCAGCACAATATCTTTACCCAGAGAGGGCTAAGCAGTTACTCAGTAGTGAAGCTGATAGCTTGATTCAGTTACAAATAGAAGTTGATAGCCAGGCATTTGAGTGGGTAGCTCATATCTTGTGATTTGTTTTTTTTTCCTTTTTAAGAGACAATTTGATAGTACAGCTGTATATATTTATTGGATGTAATCGTTGCACTTAGAAAGATTGTTCAGTCTTGATGTCCACCAGTAGAGAAAAATTAATAGGCAGTCTTTACATGTGAGGGAAAGATGATCTGTCTTCTCAGAAAGCTTCCTGTCCAACAGAAGAACTGTCATTTGGTTTTCCACCACAGATGCCATTTGCTGCTATTTCTCTGACTGCTTACTTTTTCCCTGCTGTCTGGTTTTAAAACACAAGCCATTGTGTTTGCCCTGTGGTAATTCCCCAGGGAAATCGTTCAGTCCTATGGGAGTCAAGGGAATTTTGCTGTGCTGTTTTTTTACTGGGATGCTGGTTTGTGTTGCTTCACCTACTTAAGAGTCTCAGTTTTTACGAAGAAGATACTTTGCGCATGTACCTGTTTTTGATGTCTGTACTGACCACTGTTAATAGATTCTACCATAAAAATATACAAAAGTTTGTACAAACGATGATGCAAAGATATTCCGTAGGCTGGATTACTACCTCACCATAATTACATTGAAACATAGTGTTTGTCACGTATGTGACAAAGTAAATGCAAAAAGTTTGTGCATAAAAATGCTCTCTTTTGGCATCTAACTCATATGTCAATCTGCAGTGGCTTTACTATAAAAATCATTTAAGCAGGTGCTTTTTATCTGTCCCTATCTAAGAGAGCATTTAAAGAGGAGCTGAATTTTTAATAAGAGGGGGTGTTCTACTCTCAAAGGGAGCTTTGCTTTCATAGGGAAGTCAACATAAATCAGATCATAAATGTAGAAATTGATCAGAATTCTCTGAACTGCTACATGATGTTTGCACTTTTTTTTTTTAAAGGCAGTATTATATGTAGTCTTACATGGAATAATCTTAAATATTGTAAGTAAGTTACAGTATTGCTGAACTTATGTTTGGACTTTTAGTGTACTTCTGAAGCCGAGAAACTTCTGATAATGAGATTTAATAGTGCTTGCAACATAAAATATTATTCTGTGTCAGCAAAGCAAAAGCATTTAAATAAATCTGAATTATTTCAAACAGTTTTATGGATATTTTTGCAAGTTATTTGTGATTTCAAAAGGAAAGTTTTCCATATAGCAACACTGGAGAAGGCCTCTGTTCTCTGGAGTTACTGTTGCATCAGTCTAATCACAACTATTTAAAAACTAAAGTTTTTGTTCTTCACATCTAAATATACATACTTATGAGGGTTTTTTTCTATTGTTTCCCACACACAGGGAGTTCTGAGTGCTACCCCACTTGTTTTTATCATCCCAACAGCGTGTTATCTAAGGCTGTCCAAAGAGCGATGGAACCATTCAGATAACCTCATATCCTGCCTGATTCTTGCTGTCGGTGTGCTAGTGATGACAGTTGGGTTTGTTTTGACTATCTTGCATCCCCAGGAATGTAGCCATGGAAAAGATATGTTCTACTGCTTCCCTAGTAATGTTTCTTTTCCCAACACTACACTTCCACCATAGGTACCACGCCAGTCTCCAGCCTAGATCAGGTACATCTCACAGCAAACCAGACATGCTGATTTAAAGGAGAGTGGAACAAAGAGCTTTTATGTTTTGATATGCACTAAGAATTTTAAACTCTGTAACTGTATTTACATACTTGATTTTATGCTGCCATCCTTCTCCAGAGAAGACTATGAAGTTTTAGCTGTTGAAGCAGAAATTCTCAGAGGTGCCTTTCAGTAGATATTACTTGAATGACTTGCAAACCTATCAAAAAAGTTCTGCATTTTGTTTAACTTAGTCTGGAATGCAGACATGTCCTATGTTTTATTGGTGTCATCTAGGTTTTATCAATTTTATAATCCTTTAATATGTATTTATTAGCACATTGTAGTATGGGAGTTTTCTGAAGTCCAGGAAGAAAGTATGTCTCTCTCTCTGTGTTAAAATTCTGCTGTTAAATTGAAAGACCCCCCTTAATTGTGTCTGATTTTGCAATAACAGTCTTCTAGTGCTGAAAGCATCCCTTGTACTGGCTCTTGAGTCAAGGGCAATTTTGTGTTCGAAATGAACTGTAACTGATACAATTCAACTGTAACTGTTCCAATATGTGGTTTTCTACTTAAAAGACTTTGCATGAATAAATCCACACAGGTGAATTTATAAAGATACAAGTAAACAGTCTTTTTAAAAAAATCAGGATTGACAAAGAAGAAAATCATGTGCATAACAGAAACAGCTTGATTCTTACATTTATGACCCTATTTATTATTTCTGAAACTGGATTGAAACATTGCTATCTATCAGGCATATGCTGCTTGAGAAAATTCTGTAAGAAAACGTTCTAAACTTGGTTACATTCTAGTCCTCTGATTCTTTTAAATATATGGCTATTGATTTCATCATGGTTTGTTAAATTTTGGTGATTTGTTACGTTCTCCGAAATTCATTTAACATAAAGGAGTCACATATATATATGCATGTATGTATATATATGTATGTACATACATATGTATATATAAACACACACACATAAGCCTATAGAATATGAGTAATTTGAAGTTGAGAATGAATAATATGAGTATCCTCTGTATCAGTGCTGGGATTTTGAAAATGTTTTGTTATCAAATCAAACTGTGGACTTTGAGTTAGTTTTTGCATTATTGTGATCATTGTGGTTCATTTGCCAACCATTCCTTGACAATTAGATGTATAATGCTACTCCATTTTTATGCTGCTAAATGAGATTGATGATGGTTTTTGTCTTCAGTTCGTCCTGCGTGACAGCTATTTCACTTAAGACTTCTCAGTAAATAGATCTTTAAGCAAGAGTTACTAGATGGTGATAATCTCTCATGAGCTTTTCTGTTCTTTTCACTGATTTTTTTATCATTTCTTCAGTTGAAATATGTTGCCCTGTTTCAAGTATTAATGATATGCTAGCCTTGCTTTAGAGGGTCAATGGATTAATTTATAGGATGCATTGTAGTATTGCCTGTTCAGCTTAAAGATTCTGCTGAGGCTGTGTCAATATTAAATCATGTTTACATATCCTTTATGAAGGACAAGTCTTTTCTACTGTATAAATGCAGATTTAAAGATCTTTTGTTTCATGATGCTTTGTAATTTGAAAAGTGTAGACTCTAAGGTAGTAATGGTCAGTCAAATATTTTCATTGCTGATGGAGCTCCTTTTGCTCTTAAATGTTTCTTTTGCCAAAACTAATTGCATTAATGTAATCATACGCTCAGTGGTTTTCATTCACAAATTTGCCAGGTGACGATGGGGCTCTCGCAACCATAAGTATACAGAAAAAGGGAAGTCAGACATTATGGATGCCAGAATTTAAAGTTAACTGCTATTTGGCTGATGGCTTTAGAGAAGCTATGGTTCCTTCCTTTCCAATATTACAGAGTGTATTTTCCCTTTACTGAAATGACAAATAGAAATAACCTGCTATATGCTTTCCAGGAAGTCTGAATACAGAAAGAAGCACCTTTTTATTTCATAATAAAAATTGTGAGAGTGTTTTTTGGAAACAGTTAGGACTCCCAAGAATAGAGTTGTAGCTATCATCAAAAGCAATACTGAAAGCATTTAAGGATATAAAAATAAAGCTGTTAGTAGGTAAGTCTTGATGCAATAGACGAAAGGTATGTAAACTTAAAAGGAAACATTACAGCAAAGAACGTACAACCACACTACAGAATTACTAGCGAGTATACTTAGTTTAAGCTTCGAACAGAAGTGTCTTTCTGTGACCAAAAAAATAAGACAAAAGCAGCAATTTGCAATCTGGTAGTTTTAGTGGAGCTCAGTGAGAATGAGTGAAAACTAGTTACTACCTGTGTAACACTGTTGGGCAGACTTCTGCACTGAAGTGTGTACTTTAGATTTGTATTTATAAAACAGATTTGGTTGGTGAACCAGAGGTATTTAGCACTGCTTAACTACTGAACAAATCACAGCCTCTGGCTCTTTATCTTTTAGTACGATGCTTTCTTTTCCATCTCAGTGTTTTTTCAGATTTTTATCTTGTTTTGGCTTGTTAACAGTTCAGACTGGGGTTTGTTCTAGCTCTGTAAAATCCATTGGGAAACTCTCACTGGCCTCAGCATGTGCAGGATCTCACCACTGCCACAGTACTTCAAGCAGAGGTGTGCTGTGCACAGAAGTGGAACAAGTGCTAGAAGCAGCACTGTCCCCAGCTCCAGATCCTCTGTGGTGACAGGGCTTCACGGAGTCCAGGCAGAGGGAGAACAGCAATGTTCCACAAGCACTTGCTGGCAGGGTTTTCACGTCAAAAGCTGGTAGTGTGACTCACTATTTCTTCCAAGTTCCTCTCTCCACATGAGAAGGCATTTCAGGACACCAAATGTACAATTACCATTCTTACAGGAGCTAACCAGACAGTTTCTAACTAGAGCAGTGTGCTTCTTATCAATCACAGACTATCAATCATCACAAAATATATTCTGAAAGTTTGTCAGCTGAGCAAACCCCATGTACTACCACAGACTCCCTAGAGAATTTTCCTTCCTCCTGAAGTTTCTCTATGGAAGGAGGGTGGAATGGCTCACATTTGCTAAATAGGCATAGTTCTATATATTTTTCACACACAAAATCTTTATATCTCTTATCACACACATTATCCGGATCTGGTATGGGAAGGATATTTGTCTATTTCATAGATAAACTGTTTAGTATTTGTGACTCGGTAGCAACCAAAACTTAAATATAATGTGAGGATTTATTTGGACTCTGACTGGTGTGAACACTGAATAGAAGTTAGGGACGAAGACAAAAAGGTGGCAGAGTAAACAAATGTATTGTGATTGCAAAACGTGAGATTGAACACATTCCCATAGCAAGGAGGGAAAAATCGAAAAACAACCATAATGCACAGAATTTTATATTTTTATAGTAGTTGTGTTACGTGGAGATCTAATTTAAAAAAGCAATTCTTGAGTTTCAGCCTAGAAACTCTGTTGCAACATTTGTTGTTTGGACTTTTTTTACAATTGGAATAAATTCTACAAAGTAAAGGATTTGAATCCAGGCCAGTGAAGAAAATAAGCAGAAGCTATCCAGTTTCTCTCATTCGGTGCTGTTGGAGGAGATGAGATTCAGGTATATGCTTCGTACAAATTCGGCATTTGACTCAAAACTCTTCATATGGAGAAATTAAATTATTTGATTATTCCTCTTTCTGCATATTTTTCTGTTCCCTCCTAGCTAAATGTTGATTCTGGGTGCTTCAGAAGACAGTACCATATGGAAAAGCTATAATTGCTGTATAGAATTCCAAAATCCAAATTCCAAAATGCATCAGGCATTTAGGAAAACTTCAGGAAGATCTGAATTTTCACATGTAGTTTCCTGACGGGTACGATGGCCACTAAACACTAGAAATTCCCAGTAAAATTCATGGCCTTACTGAATTAATAAGAGTACTGAAGTAATGCACTGAAGACAGAAAGGAAGTTAGAAACGAAGCGAAGATGGCTGTTAGACACTTCAGGAGTAAATTACAGATGTCATTCTGTAAAATCTGCATTAGGTGGGATCATGCAAATCAGCTTTCAATGGGAAGCTTATGTCTGCCACAGCAGTACACTTGGTGACTCAACTGTAGCAGGTAGGAAGCTCTGTACTGAAATAATGCCACATAGCCTGCTCCTGTTACCTCCTATTTTCCTTTGACTCCAGCGGTGTCCTTTGTTTTGGTGGCGGCAGAAAAACTGACAGCGGTGATATTGCAGCCTTGCCAAGACTGACTGACTGAGATTTCGAGGTGGTGTGTTGTATGCATCTCTCGTGATTTTTGTTCTGAGAGGCAAGGGCTATCTTATTTTATTTCTGTGTTCATATATTGCTTAGTATAGTGGCTTCTCGCTGATGACAGGGCCTCCTAGGTGCCATAGTAATGTAAGCAGTAATTATTATACTTGGGCCATATTGTGCTGTTTTGCGATCGTTATATTTTGTCCCTGTCATGAGTGAGTAACATATATATATATGTCACTGGGTGACGGAGGATCCGTTTGCTTTTGGTTTTGGTTCAAATATTTTTTGAGGAAAAAAGGCTTAGAAGATGTCTGCGTACTTGGTTCACTGCATTTTGTGCCTCTTCTGAAAAGGACACAGGTGTCAAAATACCTTATTTATGTAGCCAAAGTGGTTAGCAGTTATTCTAGGTTTGGGAAAAAGCAGTATCCTGCCTGTTACACAGAATATATTCACATACAGGGCAGGCCTGGCCCTCTCGGAACACTACTTGGCTCTTCAAAGGAGTCATGGCTGAAGTCACATGACATTTGATAAAGTGACAGCTGACTGATTTTGGCCTTCTTTCATATCAGCTGATTTGGAAAGATAATTTTGAGGGCAAAAGACAAGTATTTTATTTTAAAGCCAAAACTGACTGCTTGGATAAAATCTAAATGATTAAAGATAGACACTACAGGGCAAAGAAGTTACATGGTGACAGAGGCATATATTTAAAACTCTTTCCCTTTTGCTGAGCACTAGCTTTTTCCTTTCATCCTGCCTTTGTATATGATAGAAAATAAATGTTTCTAATGAACTTCAGCAAGTAAGTTTCAGGCTCTTTTCTGTCATATCGCAAGAGATGTGTTAGCTGAGAAGAGGCAAACACAAGTACCTTCCTACGCTGTTTGATTGAAGAAGTCACTCCACTAGGCACTAACAAAAAAAAAAAGGAAAAGAGATGATAAAACATGAGCATATTTAAACAATGTTCAGGTCACATAAATTTACTTTTGCTCATTTGCTCCTTCTATCTTTCCTCTGTTTTATTGCTTCACGGAAAGGATTGCCTGTCCTTTGAATCAGGTCCTTTTATATCCCAGCTCAGTACTCTGATGTGTGAAGCACAAAGTCTTTTCTCATCCATCTATTTTTCTTTACATTAAAATTCTTGGCATTGGCCTACTACAGAATAATAGGTGTCTTAAAATAATAAGAGTTTTCACAGAAGGATTATTACCTTCCCAGGACTATGTAGCTAGCTGTCTTCCAGACAAGAGAAAAATCCCTAAAATGAAATTTTGAAGGAGGTAAGGTATAAGACAATAGCATAATACATTGTTTTACAGCATTTTGAATGAGCTGCATGCTATGTGCTGACACCAAACATTTGTAACAGTGCTAGTCTACCTGCAGTGCGAGACAAATCATGCTCTTAGACTCAATTCATATGTTTAACAACATATATTAAATCTGCATCTAATGACTGGGCAGTGGGATGGAAAAAAAGATTCTTTCTTCTAATAGGACAGTAATTTTTAAACTAAACAAAAAGATTATGGTGTAGCCCATTTTGTGTAGAAATCTGATTATCAAAGTACCATTTATAGCGTGCTGGTCGTTCCAGAGGCTTCAGAAACCACCATGAAGCCTGCCTGGAGAGGTGGGACAAGTGTGAAGTTACCCAGTCACCATAGGATAATTGACATTTTCAGTCCTTCAGAAATTTAATCCTGGTTTTGTAGAAGAAGGGTAGGCCTCAGTGATGAAATGCAAATATATAATTGATGGCATATCAAATCATTGCTGGTAGGCTCTGTTGGGCTTGTCTAAACTTTGGGAAAAGCATGTGGATGCAGCAGTTTTAAACCAGTGTGTTGGAGAGAGGAAGAGGAGCTAGAACCTAGAGGTGTGAAGCACTGCCAATTTTCTTAGTTCAGGTCCAGCTACGAAAGCAGTGGGAATCAATCATTTCTTCCTTGTGATTCCTCCCTTCAGCCCTGTGTTCCCTGTATACTGCAGAAAGTGGTTTACAGGGCACTGTAATAGGAAAAGACCATGAGTGAGCTGGATCAGTATTCTGACTTTGTAGGCAGAGAGATGAGAGTGTGAGAAGCTTTAACAGAGGGAATGATGTAGCTGTCAATCCTGCCGATGCTGCAGGTGCGCTGAAGACCCATGCCATGATACTTCAAGGAGAAATTAGTCATTGTGAAACTGGGTAAGAGACCGAATTTCATTTCTTGCACATGCAAAATACAGGTAACGTGGCACAGGAAGTTTGTTACTTTAAATTAAGAACTGATACTTTTATCTGCTTTCTGCAAATATCTGATCTTATATTGCCTAAGAATACCAATGGTAAAGATACTAACAATTCTGCTTTCTGTAAACAAATCCAGGCTTTTGGAATTTATGTAGTCAGCTCTTGTCTACCCTGAAGTCCACTGCAACTATTGACTAACAATTCAGGGAAATGCAGAAAGATGCAAGGAAACTTGAAACTAGTCTTTCACTTTGGTGGCATCTGCTATGTTACTAAATGTCAGCTGAACCAGGAAATCAATATAAGCATTTTAAATGGAAGTCTTTAATATATATAGGAATTCTGTTTCCTCTCATACACACATCTGTAACAGGAAAGAACTGTGGACTTCTTAGAGCAGAATTCGGTCTAAAAGATTCTCCTAGTTCTGTTGCATGCTACTTTGTATATTAATTGCTAGTAGTCTGTTTCTATCTTTTATTAGGATGCAGTTCTTCCTTAGATGGGCATTCTATTTTATTTTTTTTCCTTGGAAGGCTGAAACTTATAGATGACTTGCAGGGGGGCTTATATCTTGGAACTGAAGCAGGATGCAACAAGAAAAACATCCTGAAACTTTAGCAGAGCATCAAAAGGGAGCCTCTGGGAACTGAGGAAGGAACTTCGCTGAAAATTTGCAGGTACTCCCAACTGATGGTTAATGCTTCTAAAACCACAGCCAAAAAACCCTCAATGTTGTGCTTGCTGTGCTATACTTAGATATAAACTGTGAGCTCACTTGGAACTCTTGTTGGTAACATCACTATTTTAACAATGTAAACTGCATTTCATCGGACTGTATTTTTGAATTGTTGAGATAAGAATGTTTTACAACTAATTATTGCTTATGATGAGATTTAGTAACTTGTGCAGCACCTTCTAGCCATTTCCTGTAATAAGTGGGGTGGTGCCAATGTGGAATTATAAAAGAACAGATCCTGTGCATCAGGATGTTACTGGGTGCTGGACAGAGTATCATGGGACTGGTAGAACTTTATGAAGTGTATCACTGTGACCCAAAAGAACGAAGTTGTTCGTGTGAAAAGATGAAGAGAACTAGATACAACCAGGCAACTAGATAAACTGTTGTGTTAAAATTTTTAGTTAATTTTCCTTCTCTGTTAAACAGTGATAAATAAAAAGTTCTTTAGATGTTTTCCTTGTAGTATACCTACCCCTTTTAGAAAAAAAAAATGAGCACAAACCAAGCCTTTAAACTGCTGTTTTGCAAATGCAAAACTAATGTCTTAGTTGGAATATTAAAACAGGTGCAGAAACATTTGTGTTATTCCAGGATCTTCACTTTTGGACTAACTCTACTATCAGTATTCTTGTAAAGGAAACTCTGTATCAAAGCCATTGGAATTCCTGCAAATTACTAATGCGTATTAAGAATTCATTGTGCTTTCTGTTTTTAGAACCATCTTCATCCAGACTAACAACTTGGACATTTTTTCTCCTGTATGAAGTGTTAGTGTTCCTTGAAGTATTAAGTATATTTCAATTCTGAAAAGACTCCATTAATGAACAGTAGTCTTCTGTGTGCTCTTTTACTTGGATTTAAATTTTTGCAAGCCTCCACAGGGCTCCAGAGTCTCAATCCTGAACATACATGGTTAGCTAAAAGTATAGAAGCAGTCCTATTTACTTCAACATGAAAAAAGAAAAAAGGTTCAAGTGTTTGTTGGAATATTGTAGGAATCAAGATTTTACGCTGACAAGTCTACTATGAAATACTGACTGTTACACAGAATATACCCAGATTGACTCCAATATTCTGAGCAGTAGACAAAGCAGTTGTGGAATACATATAAATTATTAGTTCAATTAACTGCTAGTGTCTATCCAATAATTCAGTACTCAAATTAATTAAATAACTGTTCAGCATATTAATGGACCAGCATTTTATATATAGGCCTTGAAGACTATACCTTCAGTTTAATACTAATATTTTTATTTAAATTATTGATATTTTAAAAATACCTTACTTCATTATATGTGTGTGTGGTATTTAAGTATATTTGTCAAAATGTTGGAAGAAAGTGGCAAGATGCAAATGCTCTCTTCTAAACTGAACATTACAAGGCAATTCAAGAAGGGTGTAAATTTTATACTAATCTTTAACAGAAAGCAAGTACAGATTTCTTATGTTACAAAATATTTTGGTAAGTTCAAAATTAAGCAAATATTTGCTTAGTGTTCTAGGGAGAAGGAGAAAAGAAGGCGGCTCCAGATTTGCTAATAGTTAACCCCGTCAGAATCCAGACTCCTAAACATGGGAACTTGTCATCTTGTCCCAGAGGAAATGTTAGGTCTTTCTCTTTCTGGAACGGAGTAAAAAGAAAGACAAGAAAAGCAGATGGCACTGGATTGCTAGGAGCAAGAGTAATTGTGATGATATATTTGAGGATGAGGTTCTGTCTGTAGATTTCTCTCCACCACTTTCCAGTGGTATCTGAGAATCTGCAAGAAATAAAAGACGGCAGTGATATCTCTTCTTTCCTTGCTGACAAGAGTTGTGGTAGAGGTGACATATGGTACGTTAAGACAAAAACAGTGGCCAAGTTGCTTTCATTTTCAGTGTACTTTAGAAACCTTTTCAGCTTAAAAACCTCACTGTGACAGGCTTATCTCAACCTATGTTAACCACGGAGCAGCTGTTTTAACCTTTCCAACACATCTCTTCTATAGCTGTCCATTACTACATTAATTTTATTATTTCCTCTAGTATGATAATAATGCATGACTTGTGGGAACTTTTAATAAATATGTAACAAAAGAAGTGGTAAGTCAATACAGGCCTGCTATGTATCTAGAGGTTACCAGCAGTTGAGAAATTTGGTTGTTGTTTTAGAAGCAGACCAGCAGATGGTGCTCAAAAATTAATCGCAGCATAACTGAGCTGTGATGATGCGTTTTCAATTCATTTATTTTTCTTTTTTATTCTTTATAGAATGGTTATTACACACCTTTCTTAATTAAATGGAAATGTGAATAAGGATAGAAGAACAGAATACCCAACAATTCTTGGAAAACAATCTCTGAATCCTTAGTAGTTTTCTTCTAGCAGTAATTGTTGGTTTTCATTTCATCATTTATTGTATTACTTAATTTCAGTTCAAATGTTAATAGTTTTATCTTAAAACTATAGATTTACTCCTAATCAGATATATGGTTTGCCTTGTAGATTTAAGAATAATTGTAATGATATTTGGAGGGGTGATGGCAGCTGCAGATGATAGCTACTAAATAAAAAAAAAAATAGAAAAAGCCCCTACTTGAATGAAAGTTAAGCTGAAAAGTTATACCAGTAATCTTTAGAGCCTTGGAAATGTTATACACAATATATTAACCATAAAACCTTCTGCAAATCAGAAAATTTAATGTTAATTTCATGTTCACAAAGCACACATTGGCCTGTGTTAAAATGCAGTAAAATTAACATGCTGTGCCATCCCGTTAAGTCTCAGACTACGGCTGTGACAGCCTGTTGACATGCTGTATTCTAGATGCTGCAGATGATATGTTGAGGTACTTTGAAAGCTGGCAGCTTTACAATCCCTGCTCCCTTGGATATTTTACTTGTAGGCACCTTGAAAAACACCCACTTCAGTTTGTGCAACAGAATGTGAAAAGGAACCTAGCTTGGGAGCTTTGGTAAACCCCACCCAAGGTGTATAGTCTGTTTTTTAATTAAATGTATTGACAAGTTACTGAAGCTGTTTTGTTTCAATATTAAAAGCTTAACATTGGCAGTAACTGCTGTTAGGTAGCTGTACTGGAAAGAAGAGATTTGACAAAGAACTGAAAATGTGACAAATGGTATACTGGTGGTGGCATTTTGTGAAGGAAGGATGAATTAGACTGGTCTTTTGCAGGACAGGGACGTATACAGTGCTAGCTTGCATATCAGTGGAGACAACTACAGAACTCACTATTAATGCACGAAGTATACGTAACAAATTTTGGGTTATGGAAATTCCAGGAAAATGCAAGCAGAGTATGCACTACAGTGGAGCTTATGAAGTAGAAATTATATGTGTGCATACACACACACAAAATACCCAAAACCAAAACAACCTGTGCATTCTCTGGAAAGAATTAAATGCAGTTTAGAAGCAGGAAAAACTTGCAAAACAGATAATTTACACAGCATGCAAACAAAACAAGGTACCGGTCTTTGTCTGTTGCTGCAAAGCCCATCATTACAGACTTATTCTTGAAGATAAACTTTCCATTAGTGTTTCAACAGATGTATTGGAAGAAAGTAAAGGTTTATCTGCTTCCTGTAAGTTTGCACATAAAAGGAGAGGCATTAATATAGGACCTTCAAAAAAAGCATTTTCAAATAATTACAGCTCTTATAGTTGCTCTATATACTCCTTGGTGCTTGGCACACCCACAGCATCCATGAGAAGCATGTCTCTGTGTTAGGTTTTCTGTTGTAAGCTACTGAGATTGCTGCATTTCCAGCAGAAAAAAAAGAAAAAAATTACTAAAATGTAAATTAGGATTCAGTTCAAAACTGTGTAAGCACGTATATAATGTGATTTTCATGGACATTCAATATGACATAAGATCTTTGATAGACTGAGAATGAATCCGACTACCCAACAAGTCCAAAGCCATATATATGGAGACTGACTGACTTTCAAGTATGCTGTAGGCATGACCAGGAAAAGAAAGATTTTTCTGTAATTGCCAGTGTCACAATAATCCAGTTTGGATGTTATGTATGCTGTGACTTGTCTTTGAACTCAAAGCTGACCAAACAGTTTTCTGCTCCTCCGTTCTTACTCTGCTGGCAGCTTAGGCTCCTGTATGTTGAACACCTCTCTTTGCTTTCTCAGATACAGGTTGGAAGTAATTTGTTCACATTTTTAGTGAACAGACAACCATTGTAATGGTGTATATTGGTTTTGTGGACTGTATGCTTTACCTGAACTTCCATACCAGTTAGGGACAAATAAAAGTGAGTCGTTTATCTATACAGCTAGTGTTTTTGAATGCAGCTATTGCTTTGCGCTGCGTATGAAGTTAGAACTGCACTTCACGTGCAGCTTGAAATCAAGGCCATTCACCCCAAAGCGAGATGTTTAGGGCATGTTCTCAGAGAAGTGGTTAGGAGCTCTTTTTGGAAAGCATGGCCATAGATTTTTCTTTGCCACACCACCATCCTGTCTTGTTTTTGATTTTTAGTACTGTTGTTGCTTTGTTACTCTTGTTGCATATGACATTTAGTGCGTTCCACATGGTGTCCATCAGTTCTCTTATTCAGTAAAGACTGTGTTTAAAAGCCTTGTTTCCTGCTCTGAATCCATAATAGTCTTCAAACAGTTTTATTCACATTCATCTTTGGCTAGGGGATGAGATCATTCTTCTTTTAAACCAAGTGCATGTATTTATATTTTTGTTGATCTCATCCACAGTAGACTTGGCCAATTGGAAAACCAGCATGGGTGTGTTGAGGTGGAGGTCATGGGGCTGAATGTCACAGAGTTCAGGCATGCAATACTTGCTGACTGCTGTTTCGCTGTGGAGGAGATCGCTGTGCCAGAGGCTCTGAAACCTCTGGCAACACGTAGTGGACAGAGACAGCAGTAGGCTCAGAGCAGGCGTATGTAAGCCTGGTGGTTTAGCATCTGTTTTGATAATAGGTTCAGTAGGAAGCTATTTTCACCTGATGCTTGGGGGCTACCTAACATATGGTGTCCCCCACACTAAACTGGCCCTTCAGGAAAACGCAGTATAGATTACCTCAAAAGCTGGCTCTTGAAGTAAGTTATGGAGGCTTCAGAGAGATGGGGCTGGTCTCTAGATCCAAATGGCACAGAACTGGTTATATCCACGGTATGTATCAGTTGGCCCTTGATGTCGCCTGGACAAAATGCAGTACTGCTATGGCTCTAGGCGTAATTTGTGTGTGCATGCATATGCGTGTGAGAGAGAAGGATACTTTTTTCAGCTCAAAATGTTTAAAATGATGTGAAGGATCAGAATCAGAGAATAACAGATGGCAGGGGCTGGAAGGGACCTCTGTGGGTCATCTAGTCCAACCCCCCTGCCGAAGCAGGGTCACCTACAGCAGGCTGCACAGGACCTTG
>Ga0065711_1032650_pt1 | contig 26957 bp, 15 predicted proteins | sample Hoacrofraction12_FD_59098 | JGI IMG/M metagenome (GOLD analysis project Ga0065711, IMG submission 59098) | Hoatzin crop microbial communities from Cojedes, Venezuela - Epithelial fraction 12 v2 (version 2) | ecosystem: Host-associated > Birds > Digestive system > Esophagus > Crop | place... | reverse complement strand
GGGGGGGGGGGGGGAGAGAGATTAATATAAAAAGATGAATACTGATTGATCAAAACTGCATCTAAAGAGGAGCGGTTTTGTTCAGAATCAGAAAAGTCCTCATTTTCATCTCGAGCATAATAAAGCGTCTGAAACCATAAAAGCATCTGAAAAAAAAATCAAATGCATCTGAGCGGGAGGGAAAGCTTTTTTCTTATACCTCTGTCTTAGCCGGTACGCCTCGCTTTGCCTTTTCAGGCCGGAGACCTTTGAATCTCCCAACAAAACCGACCACTATTGATCCATTTTACACGTTTGAGTTGATAGATCTAATCCCAGCGATCACTGCCTGAAAGGGGGGGTGCTTGGTTAAGCCTAAAGCTCCTTTGCACATCCCCAGGTCGATGGGTGCCCACCCAAAGGGCGGGGAGGGGGTAGTGGGGGCCGGTCCCTCTCTGCTCAGCTCTGTGTCCCCCCTGCAGCCGCCTCCGCTGTGGTCCCCATCCCTGGCACCTTCTCCTGGCCGCTGGCCGCCCGTGGCAAGCCCCGTCGTGGCATGCTGCGCCGCGCCGTCTTCTCCGACGTGCAGCGCAAGGCACTGGAGAAGATGTTCCAGAAGCAGAAGTACATCAGCAAACCTGACAGGAAGAAGTTGGCAGCCAAGCTGGGCCTCAAGGACTCACAGGTGAGGGGGGCACCAGGTGGGGAGAGCAGAGGGGGTGCGGGGAGCCACGTCCCCCATCTCCGGAGCAGCTCAAAGACCGGGGAGGAAAAGGGGACCAGAGGGAGCTGCAGGGCTGTGAGCATCAATAGAGCCAAGGGAGCCACACGATTCCCAGCTGGGCGAGTAGGACAGGAGAAACCACAGCCTTATTGTCCCTGGCCCCTCTTCTAGGGTCCCCAAAGGCCAGGTTGTGTGGTTCCCGTTAGCTTCAGTATGGGCATGAGCCCATTTCAAGGGTGCAACCGAAAGGCCTTTCCCGGTCCCCATTTTACTGAACCATTTCACTTCTGTGTTGCTTTGCCCCCCCAGGTGAAGATCTGGTTCCAGAACAGGAGGATGAAGTGGAGAAACTCCAAAGAACGAGAGCTCCTCTCTTCTGGTGGCTGCAGAGAGCAGACCCTACCCACCAAGTTCAACCCTCACCCAGACCTCAGTGACGTAGGCAAGAAGTGTTCAGCAGAGGAGGAGGAGGAGGAAGTTCCCCCTGCGTGCCCACCCAGCCCCCGGCATCCCTTAACCTACCACCAGTCCCCAGAGCATTTACACTTGAGGGACAGACTGGACTCCCAGATGTCTCCTTCTCCGTCCCATTCTAGCAGCCCCAGCAAACCTTCAGACTTCTCAGACTCTGAGGAAGAGGACGATGAAGGGGAAGAAGAAGAGGAGGAGATAACAGTCTCTTAGATCACCCTGCCTGCCCCTACCATCCCATGGGGACATTGCAAAGATGTAAATAAAACAGAGTGCTATAAATTGAAGAGGTGATGTCCCACCCACATGTCCACACACTTCTCCTGTGCAGGTTCTTTATCACATAGCTGCAAGACTTTCTATTTCTAGGTATTCTTCTCCCCCCATGTGGAGGTTTTCACATTCATAGCACCTACCAAACTTCTCGTAACACTCTCTGCTTAACCACCAGCACTGGCTCACTTAGCTACCTGCTCCTGAAAGCCAGCAACAGGCAGCTCCTTGCTTTATAGCAGGGAGGAAATTATTGCCTGTTGAGAAGGAAACTTTCTCAACTCAGATAAGAAAATACAAAAATTACAAAATAGATCCTGTGGCCATTTTCACTACCTTTCAAGTGAATTTCCAGCTACTATTAAGATTTCCGAACCCTGAAGACCCGGTCTGATCCAGCAACTCTCTCCTCTAAAAATAAACCAACTTTTTACTGAGGGACACAGACCACACTCTGCCTCCCTCCTCCCCCCAGATAGCACAATACATGGACAACAGACCCACTGACACCCTTGGAATGGCTTCTAAGGTATCATGTAAGCGTGCCTTGTGTAATGGAGACCTTATGTATTTATATGTTTTTCATTTTAATTTATACATCAGCGTTACACTGGAAGCACTGTCTAGCCCACCTTTTTGCCCCCAGGCCCGTGCTTATTTTCCACTTGGCTTCTGCTACCCATGATGTGGACAGAGGAAAGTGGATATGCCTCTTTGATTTTTGACTGAACTTTGCTGTCTTTGCACAGCTTTTATGAACTGTACACTATTTTGTACACTTACTCTGTATGGATGTTTTATACCAAGGTTATTGTGAATGAACATAACAATGACTCAACAAGATTTCTCTCCTTTTGTAATTAAATGACAGCTAAACTACAGATAAATGTAGCTGTTTAATTGTGTAACTTATAAAGAAACACTTATTTTGTATTTTACCTTGTACAGACTTTAAATATGTGTATATAAAATAAAGTGAATGATTGCCAAATAAAAAAAGAAGATTTTCAAGTTTAATCATTCAGTAATACTTGGTTCTGGTTTACAGGTCATAGCTTGTGTCCAAGGCCAAACAGGGAAAGAAAATGAAACTACCTATTATCTACAGCGTAGTGGTTGGATAAGAATTTGCTAGCTTCAAATTAAATCACCGTACAAGAATACCTACCTGCCTTTTAACAAGGGAGCGACTTGATCAAAGGATTAAAGATTTTCCGCAGTTAAAATGAATAAAAGTTCTACCTCCTTGCATTTAAAAGTGACTTAATGTCTGCTGATGTTACCCTGTGCTCCCCTCTAAAGCCCTTCTGACTCTGCCCCTTGCTTCCAGTTACTGCCCAAGTAGTTCAGGGTGCTGACACCGGCCCTGCATCACCCTGCTAAGATGCTACGGTCTGTAGACTGGGAGAGTGTACTACAATATTATGGGGTACAGAAACAGAAGGAAAGAGCTAGACTTAAGGCAACTCTTCAGCCTGACATCCAGTCAAGGATCACTTCTACAACACAAAGCGAATCCATAACCACCCACGTGCTTTTTTTAGTTACAAATACACACCAGGGAAGTGTCAGCGTTTTCTAGCGAGCATACAGGTAGCAGAGTTCTGCTGAAACAGAGATTTCATTACAAAGTTCACTTATTTTCTGCTCCATGGGCTTTGACTAATGCCCACCACTCACGACACTCCGAAACAAAAGATATCAATGCCGCAGACGTCACCTGAACACAACTATCCCTGTCTGCTCCACTTGGCCACGCTGCCACAGCCACGAGGAAAGGCACGGAAGGGAGAAGAAAATGATCCCAGGGAGAAGGGGGCTACAGAAATCATCCAGATAATCCAGGGCTGACCAGAAGTCAAAGCATGTTTTTACAGGCGTTGTCCAAAAGCCTCCTAAAAACCGCCAGGCCTGGGGTATCAACCAGCCCTCTCAGAGCCTGTTGCAGGGCTTTAGCTACTTCCCAGTTCGGTAATTGGACACACTGCCACTTTCATCATCTTCTACCTCTGACACCTTGCAGCCATTAGCAGTTGATAACATGCCCCTGAGACAGGGCAGTATTTACCCCACAAAACACATCAGAACACAGAACAGCATAAGGGTTTGTCAGGTTTGGTTTTGGATTTTTTTTAAAAAAACAAACCTTTTCTAAAAAAGCAGCACATCTCCCAAGCAGACCTGAAAGGTCACACAGACGCACATTAAACAGCAACTGGCACAATCTACCCGGGCGCTCACCCAGGGTTGAATAAAAAAAAGCTGTTATAATTTCAATTTTACTAGTCCAGGAAGCATAAGACCAAGATTAAGTAACCTATAAAGACAGATCTAATTCAAAACACATATTGTATTTTAAAATTCATAGGCTACTCTGGAGACCAAGGTACCATCATGCTTACCACAACACTTGAGAAAGAAGTGTGTTTAAAATAAGAACAGGTATCGCTTACACTTAATCCCTTCTGATTCAGTGTTCAACAGAAGCTACTCATCACCTTACACCCTCTGCTCTTTATGGCTTGTCTGCACTTTGGATGTTGCCAAAAATCATTATTTCAGAATACTTCTTTCAGTGTGAATGCTATTACATCTTATTCTGCTATGCAGATACCATTACTAAAGGAAAAGTAACCTGGAACTGCCATTTAACAAGGGAAAAACGCTCAGCTGAAATGCAACGTTTATCAATCTTCCTATTTTTTTTTTTCCTTTCAAGGGTCTTTTCTTACAGCAAAAAGAACATTGTACAACCACCAAGCACAACCAAATGAGATTCAAGGATACCTTAACATGAAATGAAATAGCTACTTTTTATTTTACTTACTGGTAGCTGCCTGACTGCATCTGTAGCTCGCAGGAAAAGAGTGTCCCTCTTAAAGGCCTCCATTTTATACCCTGGATGGTGAAGCCAGCTCACAGCTGCCATGTGACAGCTCCTGCAGGACACCTGTGCGAGGGGAAGCTCTGCAGCAGTAGCTGCCCTTTCCAGTTGCTTTAGGAGGATCTCCGGACAGCTGGGCTTGTTCCTGGTCTGCGTGACACTGGGAGTTCAGCTTGGGTGTATTTCTAAGAGCAAAATGCTTCAGAATTTGCTGGTAACATAAAGAGTGTCAGAGGCCACCCCCCCGTTGCCTGAAGCCACCTAATCTTGGCGAGGCTAATGCAAAACTGCTGGCCCTGGCTGTTTTCTTTTAATTTATTTATTTTTTAATACAACTTTCTGTATGCTTTGGGAAAGGAGCGAAGGTGATAAGCAGCCTTTCCTGCCTTCATGGAGATGGAAAACTTTCCATATTCCCTAGTAGCATCCACTGTTTTTGAAACTCTGGAACAAAGTAATCCTGTATGTAATGCACTCCTGTAACAACTGCTGCTTCGTGGTATTGAAGTGCTCCTTTTAAGGACCCAGTGGCCTGGAGTGCTCTTGTATGTCTGTTCTTCCTTCTCACGGCCAGGATGGAAATATCTGACACTGGGGAATGGGAAAGGCAGAGAAGGGGATTTATCTTCGGTGACTGTGAGCTCAGGGCAGCAAATTCTCAATTATTTTATCCCTTAAGAAACCAGCTGGTTCAACATCTGTGCCTGCTGTAACTCTGATGGCCCCCAGTGTGGGAGAGCAGCTTTCGGACAGGGAAAGAGAAGAAAATAAATCACTTTGTGCTGTTGTTACCTGCAGAGCTGTGTGACAGCAACCTTCGCCGGCAGCCCCGGAGTGTGCCCAGGAGGTGTGGGGCCCCGCAGTGGCACCCCTCCAGTCCCCCTCCCCGCCTGGAAGGTGCTCAGCCAGCACCCCACACAAGCTGGGGGAACTGGAAGCATTTTCACTTCATTTCAGAAGCAAACATTGCAGGCTGAGGGTCATGAAAGGCTACACCCCATCCCAAGGAAAACCAGACTCCTCTGAAGAGACCCAAGCTCTGTCCTCAAAACCACTGAGGGCACTTAAAAATCTTTGCCTGGGAAGTTTAAGGTAGAGTTTGACACAACAGCTGTGGACTCTACCATTGCCAAGAGGAACAAGGCAGAGTCTCACTCCTGGCCGTGTTTCCTCATGTCCTTCCCAACCCATGCACAGGCATTGGCACTCTGCCAGGCCAAAAGCGGTCAGTTTGACGAGCAGAAAAGTGATCAGTTTGCTTGATTTGCTTTGATTTCAGCTGGTGTAGCACCTGTAACTGCCTCACCAGTGTGTCAGAAGTGCACGTGGCAGAAATGCTCAGTGAGGATGGGAAGAGGTGTGGAAGTTCATCCCTTCTGCCAGGTCTTGTTATTAAATAATCTTCAATGTATGTACATTTTTAGGGCTGTTGTGTTTTTCAACCAGGACTGAACCTGATCTAAATAAATAAAATACTTCAAACTCCAAAAAACATATCAGCATCACTTTCCCAACTCACATGACGGGGATATAACACCAGGGAAAGCCCAGCAGAGTAGCCAGGACCTCACAGGAGTCCCTTCACTGAGCATGCACAAGAGCTAGGTGTGCTGCTTTTACCTAGTTTTACCTCCCTTGTAACCAGCAAAGGGTTAAAATACTTCGCAGCATCATAGAACAGCCCAGGTTGGAAGGAATCTGGAAAGATCCACTGATCCAACCTTTTGTGGGAAAGGGAGCCTAGGTGGGAATTATCACCCTATTCAATCACATCTTGAGAAACCTCCAGCGATGGGGACTCACCCACATCCCTGCGGAGGCTGTTCCGGTGAACGATCGTTCTCACTGTAAAAAATATCTTTCTTATATTGAGATAAAACTTGTACCCATTTGCCCCTTGTCTTATCCATGTGGTTTCTCGTGAAAACAGAGCCTCCACCCTCTTTGCAGCTGCCCTTTAAGTACCAGAATACTGTCATGAGGTCCTCTCCAAGCCTTCTCTGCTCTGTGAGAGAAGACCTAACTGCTTCAGTCTTTCCACATAGGGCAGGTTCTCTAGCCCTTTGATCTTTCTCGTGGCTCTCCTTTGGACCCTTTCCAGTCTCTCCACAGTATTGTTTAACAGTGAGGACCAGAACTGGACACAGTACTCCAGGCGTGGCTTGACAAGTGCTGAGTAAAGTGGGATGATGTTGTGGTTTAACCCAGCAGCTGGCAACTAGCACTAGACAGCCACTCGCTCACCCCTCTGCTGTGGATGCAGCCCAGGATCCGGTTTGCCTCTGTTGTGCTGTTGATTGATGTTCAGCTCGTTGTCCAGGACCTCCACGTCCCTTTCAGCAAGGTTGTTTCCCAGCCACACAGCTCCCAGCCTGTACTGGGCTCTTCGGTTATGGCGTCCCAGCTGCAGGACCTTGCACTTGGTTAAACTTCACGCTGCTCTTGCTATCCCACTTTTCCAGCCTGTCCAGGTCTCTCCATAAGACGACTCTCTTTTCTGATGTGTCCACCTCACCCCCTGGTTCAGTGTCATCACTTGGTGACAGTGCTTTCAACCCCATCACGCACAACTTTTATGAAGGTGTTGAACGTCATGGGGCCCAGTATTGATCCCTGGAGGACCCCACTTGTGACAGGCTGCCAGCCTGAGTAAAACCTCTCGACCACCACCCTCTGAGCGCTGCCTTTTAGCCGATTTCCTAACCAATCCCCCAACCAAGCTGTACTTTGCCAGTTTGTCCAGAAGAGGGCTATGGGAAACAGTGTCAAACGCTTTGCTGAAGTCCAGGTAAACAACATCAGCTCTGCTCCCCACGTAGACAGAAAATGTCATTTTGTTGTACAAGGTGATCATGGAGGTCTGGCATGATTTGCCTTTGGTAAATCCAGGCTGGTTTTTCCCACTCGCCTGCTTTACTTGGTCTATAATAGTTTCTAGGAGGACTTGTTCCATTACTTTCCCAGGGACTGAAGTAAGACAAACGGACCTGCAGTTTCCTGGGTCCTCTTTTGGACCCTTCCTGGAGATGGGCTTGACATTTACCCTCTTCCAGTCATCAAGGCTATTCCCCGATCACCACAACTTTTCAAAGATTATAGACAGTGGTCTTGCAGCAATGTCAGCCACTTCTCTTAGCACCCTGGAGTGGATTCTGCATTGACCTATAGATTTATGTCAGCTGAGCCCTTGCAAGAAGATACAGACCAGTTCTCCCTCCATTACTGGTGGGTCAACACACAATGTTTTTGTAGCTGCTTGAGGCTGTGTTCTGGGGTCCAGCTGCGCAAGTAAAGACAGAGGCAAAGACAGTCTTGAGAACCTCTGCCTTGTCAGCATTATTTCTAATGGGTTTCCCTGCCCTGTTCAGCAACGAACCTGTGCCTTCCCTGTGCTTCTGCTTCCTGCTCATCTAGCTGAAGAACCCGTTCTTGACATCTTAGTCACGATTCATTTGACAGTCAGTTTTAGCTGAGCTAAGGCTTTCTGACTGCAGCTCTGCATGCCCCCAGCAAGCTTCTTGTAGTTCTTGATGGGTGTTTGGTCACCTTTCCATAGCCAGCATGTGACTTTTTTGTGTGTGTATTTAAGCACACCCAAGAGCTCATTGCCAAGCCAGGGTGGTCTCTCGTTTTGCCTTTGCAGGGGATGGGCTGTTCTTGTGCTTCCAGGAGGCTGTTCTGGAGTAACTCCCAGCACTCACAAGCTCCTTTGCCCTCCGTGGATGCCTCCCATGGACTCCCTCACAGCTGGGCTCTGAGGACACGGAAGCTGGCCCTTCTGAAATCCAGGCTCTTTGTGCTACTACCGCTCTTCAGCATGCTTAGCAGGGTCTTCAACTCCACAATGTTACGGTTGCTGTACCCAAGGCTACCACTGATAGCTACACTGCAAAGTAAGTCTTACTGGGTTGTGAGCAGTAAGTCTAGCAATGTGCTGTTCCTAGTCGGCATGCCCAGCCTCTGCAGCAGGAAGCAGTAGTCCGTGTCTTCCAGAAACCTGATGGACGACTTGTGCACCGCCATGCAGAAACAGATGGACTTAACAGGCAAGACTCATGGGTGGGGGGGTGGGGGGCAGGCAGAGAGAGGGAAGCTGAAAACGGTGGAATAATGTTGCTAGAAATAGTTGTGAATGAGGTTTAGTGGCTCACACAGGTCTGAGCTCCCTCTCTGGGCTGGTGCTTTGTGTCCTAACGTCTGTTTTGCACTGGGTGGTGCTGGTTCATCATGATCCCAGTAAGACAGGCGCTTGGACTCAGTGACGAATCAAAGTGCTATTTATTAGAGCAAACACTTTAAAATGAGAATAGCATAGATAATCTTATGTGTCTCCAGGTGGTAGGAACTCTGAGTGGTGGAGCATCAAAGGGTCTCTAATCCACCCACAGAGTGCTGGTTGCACCGCATCCACAGGTGTGGTCATTTGAGCTATATGTCACTCCACATAGGAATTTTTTCTTACAAGAAAACTACTATATTCATCATTTCTGCTGTCATACAGAAAGGATGTACTCATGCGAATTTCTTGCTGCATGGTTAGATAAAGACAGGCACGCAGAGGTGGCTTCATCCCCAGTACCCAGCAGGAGCTGCCTGCAGGCTCCTCCGATAGAATGGGCCAGCTGACTTGATGCTATAGAGAAGGGATCTGCACAGCACAACACAGATCTGAAGGCCAGGCTGGTCTTGCAGCATAGGGCAGCACAGCTCAGCACAGGCCTGGGCACACTCAGATTAACCGTTACGTGGATCGTCAGCTGCTTGATGTACAACGGTCTTTCAGCTAGGACAACTACAAGATCTCATGGGAAGCAGAACCTCTTCCCATGTGCCTGTGAATCACACCTGATGTTAAGGTCCTTCAGACCTCCTAATTGCCCAGCCCCACATGGGTCAACTTCTTACAGAAGGAATTACCTGTGCTTAGCCAGAGCACAGTCTCTCTCCATCCCTTGCAACTAGCTCAGTCTCCTTGAGTCTCCAGCAAAGGAGCAAATCAAAAGTATCTGTGTATCTGAGCAACCTGATCAAGTTGAAGATGTCCCTGCTCATTGCAGGGGGGGTTGGACTAGATGACCTTTAAAGGTCCCTTCCAACCCAAACCATTCTGTGATTCTACGATCAAGGAAGGAGAGGGTAACATGTATTTCTTTGTGTGGCTAAGCAAATGGAGAGGTCCATGGGGAAGTATTTGCCAACGGTCAATCCCATTGCTATTGGCAGAGAATGGAGTTAACCTCAGTTGCTGTGCTCTGCTCTGACACTCAGAAGCCTTCTCCTGATAAAGAAGGAGGGAGTGGGAATGACCGTGGGCTTTCAGGGTCCATGGGCAGCTGCTCCTCGCCTGTCGACACAATGGAAACGTGTGTTATGAAAAGCAACCTCACATGGGTCCTCCCTGTGCCAAGCAGGGGCTATAAAGTGTGGAGAAGACAGAAGCTGATTGCCCACATTAAAAGCTAGAAACCAATAGAGAGTAGGTGTCTCCACACCACGAGCCTTTGCTTATCGCACGTAGCACGGAGATTAACGTCGGAATCTTCAGCATCAGTAAAGCGGCAAAATCAGGCCGTGCACAGAAAGTGCAGAAGAGAGGGTGGGAGCCTGGAGGCTACCAGGAGGCATTTCCTCTCTGGATCTTGAGGTGACTGCTTCAAGATACCAGTGGAAAAGGTCAGTGGAAAGCAAAGGGTGTAAGCACATGTCACAGGATGCAGGCTGAGTTCATAAAATGACTCCAGTGAATTTCCCCTTCAGCTGCAGAAAGGAAGGCAGCGCTGATCCGACGGCACTGACAAATAATGAGGTGGATCCAGGAAGGATATAAAATAAGAATGAAATAGGATGTTGGAAACAGAAAAGCAAGGCAATAAAGGTCAAAGAGACGATGAGGTAAAGGAAAAAAAATGTGAAGGTGAGTGTACAAGAAAGCGTTCACAGAGCAAGGAACAACACAGGGAAGGGACAGGGAGGCCAAGAAAGGGAAGAAGAGTTCCCGAGAGACTCTAAGCATTTTGGTACTGATTCACACATTGCCCAAGCACAGGGCTGGAGCGTTTTCCAGGGCCCGTTCTAGAACACTCCATCCTGTGAATCAAAGGAAGTTCACAGAACACAGAACAATCTGCTTGAGCGTGTCCAAAACTCTTCTGCCTCTGGAAAACTGCTGTGGAGGGACAGCTGAAGCACACATTACAGAAGCCCAGCTCTGAGTTACAGTTCGCACTGCTACGTTTGCAAAAGGAAAGGGAAGAGTATTTTTAGATTAAACTAACTTGAATGCAGATCAGCTTTTCAGTGGCATTTCTTCTCTTTCAATTCTTTTTCTTCGATATAGGCGAATCTGTTCTACCAACATTAATAGTTCAAATCAGTGAGTAGAGGACAAGGTAACTACAAGGAACTGTCAAAAAAAGCAGAAATACGAATAGAAAACAGACTGCAGGAAAAAAATTACTACTGCTGAGAATTATCCCTTACACTTCAAGTACAGAGGTTTTTGGATTTATCCTTTCTCAAAAGAGTACTTTTTTTTTGAGTTAGAGCAGAGTATTTATTTGAAAGGAAGGAGAACAGTTTCCTACATGTTCTTACTGACCAATGTAAATTTAACCTTGTATAATCATAGTGTTTCTATCAAATAGGTGAAAAGGGAATTGTAACAGTGCATGGAATGTGTAAGTTGCCCCGAGCGGTGGTCGATGCCCCATCCCTGGAAACCTTCAAGGCCAGGTTGGATGGGGCTCTGAGCCTGATTGAGTTGGGAGATGTCCCTGCTCACTGCAGGGGGGACTGGACAAGATGACCTCTACAGGTCCCTTCCAACCCAAACCATTCTATGATTCTACGAAGTTCATTCTGCAAAGAATGCTCAGAATAAGCCTAACATACATGGCCACCCACGGCCCTTGTGACCAACAGGGACTTCTCCTGAAAACAAAGCTGGCCCTAGCTGGTGTTGGGATGTGTCCAGCCTGCTGGCCACGAGCTCTAGGCAGAGACACTAAATGGATAGACTGGTCTTGTCCTGAGGAGATCTTGACAGACGCCCTAGGCAAACATTAGCTATGGGAGAGAATCGTACCGGTGTAGTCCCTCTGCTAATTCTCCTCTTGGATGTGGGTAAGGGCTGTTGGCATCTTTTCACAATACTTATAAGAAGCCAGTAAAGCCAAGAAATTAACTCCACTGTCTTCAAATAAAAAATAGACAATTTTGACTAAGAAGGGACAAGAAGTTCTGGGACGCCACAAATCTGAATAAATAAGCATCAATTTTATTGAATCATGAATAATTTAAGACTGGTACAATCATCAGCTTTATTCTCCATGACACAGGGGTGGGGAGGAGGAGAAACGGGGATGGTGAGAAAGGGAAGGCATGATCTCAAACAGACCATTCACAAATTCCAATCCTAAATGAGAACTGAAAATTAAATAGGGAGAGGAGCAAATGGAAAAACATCATAAACGTACACAAAATACTCAATTCCTAGTTTTTCTCTTTAAAAATGGCTAGAAAAAATTCATCAAAATGCAGCACTTTTAATCAAATATTTACATTTCTATGTTACAATGAAAAAATGTACATCTTATAGAACATATTTCATAAACTGTTCCACTGGAAACAACTAGATCAAAACAGCAACCTTCCATTTAATATCGACAAAGAAAGATTTTTTTTTTTTTGCTTTGTTTTTGTATTTTTTTTCTTGAAAGAAAATTGCCACATTTAGACGAGTTTTCATACACATAATATCGAAGTTAAGCATCAACAACGAAATACCAGTTTGCTTCTTCCAAAATGTACAAAAAGGCTAACCAACCCCCTCCCCCTCCCCTTCCCCCAGTAAACCACGTCTCCTTTATGGCCTGTATCATTCTTGGCAGTTCTGAAGGAAAGAAAATGGTTTCTACTTTCAATTTATAACTCAACACGAATGTTGCATAGAATCTTGCATTTCTTTCTTGTTGATTTTTTTTTTTTATTTTTTTAAACAAGCCAACTTTGTTAGGAAAAAAAAGGCCAAAAAAAAAAAAAGAGGAAGCATTTTGAAAAAGCCTTAAATGAGAACAAAGTCACTTGAAGAAAGACTTAATCTATGAGAAGTCTTGATAAAAACTAAGACGTTTGCACAACAGGTGACCCTGCTTCCCGAAGTTTCCGAAAAGACACCGAATATGGTGATGCTTAGAATGCTTAGCCTACTCTAAGTTGCCTCGCTCACTGTAACCCAAGCTAGTGTCAATAAAAAGTAACAGATAACAGAAAATCCTTCCTGAGCTTAAGCACAGGATTAAAAATGAGAAGAAAAAAAAAAATATACCCGTTCCCCACAAATAAACCACCATTTTAAACACATCTTACAGCACTCCGTTAAAGGTCAACCGAGACATTTTCTCGCATATTACGTCCTTTTAAAGCCCTAGCCCTGCAACTGGATTTTTTTACAGGCACACGCTCTATTCTGCATGGATTCAGCTGGGGGATTAGGTACCAAAATTCACAGTAGTAGCAGGTGAAGTCAGTGCTGGGAAGCAGAATTGTCAGGACTACCGGAAAAATGAACCTCTCTCAAACTCACCATCAGCATGCTATGTAGTTGATCCCATACAGATTTATCCCATTTTTACAGTACCAAGAACTGGATTAGGAACATTGGCTGAGTAACCCTTGGTATTTCATTCAGTGAAATAATGAAATAGAGTTCATAAGGTCAAAACAGTAACACCACCAAGCTCTTCCCCCCATCATTAAAATATTTAAATTATTCTTTTACAATATTTTTCTTTAAAAAAAAAAAAAGTCATCAGCACTTAAAAGTTGTAACAGGAGCAGATTCAAGACCAGCTCAGTAAGACAAAGTACAGTTCTGTTACAGAAAGTCATGAGGTATAATAAAACGATCCTCTCAAGCTGAGTCACAGAAGCATCAACTTGTCTGTGCTGGTACTTTAAACCCACAAGCTCTGAAAAAAGTGTACGTAGCAAGTTTTTTCTGTACATTGAAAAAACAGCATATTCCTGTAGTTTATTAATGCCAGCACTTCTTATAGTCGAAAAGCTTTATTTTTTCCTCCTGCATGGATAAAACAGCTCTTCAGTGATTTCTTAGCTGCAGATGGATATGAACCCGAAAAGTTATCTCATTTCCCTCCGTTTCTGTCACATTTAAACAAATTCTAGTATCTCACACAAACAACATTCACAGCAACTTCTGATATTCCAAGAGATGACTTTAGCCCTGTTTCTTTAAATAAAATCCCGTAATATACAGCACTAATTTAATCAAACACAATTAGTACAAAATAAGGCATCGCTTCAAAAGTCAGCACCAAAAGATAGCTGGAAAGGCTCGTACGAACCGACACTGAGGAGTGACGCTTTCGCGGAGGTACCGCTGCCGTTGTGGTGACGGTGGTGGGAGCGTTTGCGTCCATACAAAGGACGGTGCAATGCTCTGGGAGGTGTTCTTGCTCCCCAGCAGAAGTACCAGCCTCAACACTGACAGCGTAGGTGTGTGCGTTCAGAGGGGAGGAGAAACAAAACCAGGTTCATGGCTCTGCCAAAGCTCAAAAGCATGGCCCTGCTAGACTGAAAAGACGCAGTGCCTTCCCTCCTTCTTTTCCCCAGACCCGAATACTGCTAAAGTACTAATTTGTTATGCAATTAAAAAAGATAAGTCATGGAAGTAAATGTTGTCATCGGAGTAGCACTGGAACCGTCACAGAGCTGAGGTTTAATTAACCCATTTATGGTTGTGCTGATTGGAACAAAAAACTCTGAACAAACCCCAAAGTTTCTAAAAAACAGCTGTAACATTTCATGGCAAGAATTACAAACTGAAATTCCGATTAATCCCTTTCCCGGGGTGTAGCTCACCTCCGCGGGCAGGGCTCACCACGCCTGCGCGCTGCCGAAGGTCCGGCGGAGCCGTGGGACCGCATGGGGCACAGCCCTCCCGCCGACTTCGCGGAGGAGGGCAACTCGCTCCCCTCAGTGTAAACACGTCGGGGGTAACGCCACTGAAGTCAACCGAGTTGGCTGGGTGGATGTAAGCGGGAAGAGAATCAGGCCCCGACTAGCAAAGGGCCTCCTGATCTTTCACTTGGGGTAGGACTGATTGTTACACAGTGTTTGAAAAAACCTGATTTGTTCAGACCGTATATATATTTTTATATATTCCTATTTATATATATCTCTTTACAAACACACAATGAAAAAAAGCCCAGGTCTCAGACTGGCAAGGAGAGCAGCGCTTTTTCTTTTCTCTCTTTTTTTTTTTCTTTTCTAATATTTATTCAAACTTCCCTGTTTCGCAGCTTTGCCTTTATTGAGTCTTATTACCAAGGCAAGTGATATTGTTATAGCACCAGAACTATACGAAGCTGAGTTTAATCCGCAAAGCTGATTGGTAAAAGTCCAGCCCTCACCTAAATGTGTTTGGTCAGAAGCAGCATAGGTAAAAATTTCCTCTCCCCTCTCCTTCCGGACAGTACATGGCACAAAGCATTTGCTTCATAGCTGTGAAGTTCCCCCCGTTCCCTTTAACTTTTAATAATGATGATTTTTTTTTTTTAACATCTTCAGTATCTTAGGCATGAGAGCTTACAGCAACTAAACAGAAGAAAACAAAGGAATAGTGCAGTTCTCATCATCGTCAAAAGAAAAACAATACAAAGGTTGCTTGGGTTGCCTGCACCCAGGTTCAAGACTGACTCCAAGTGTCTTGTTCTTGCAGCTCTAATACTGAGATCCCAGCCCAGGAACGTGCTCGTTTCATGAGTCTGTGAATCAGGGTTCTTGCCAAACGGGAGAGCAATAATGGAAACAACCTATTTCTATCTGAGGAAGATCACAGCGTCGACTCCAGAGACGAATCGAGGATGTCATCGTGATGGCTGTTGCTGTTAGAGTCGCTGTCGTAACTCTGGGGACTTGAGTAGTTGGCTGCTTCTTGCAGTCTCATTAGCATGTTCATCTGCAAAGGCATAGGAGTTCACGATTATTCATAATTTGAGGTAAAAAAAAAAATCAACTCCATACAAAAGCTACGGTGGCATTCACTTTGCTGGTGGGTAACAAAGGAAAGGAAGAGACAACTGGGGTAATTAATACTGGGTCTCTGAAAAGAGATATCGACTGTAGAACACGTCATAGCAGCATGCAAGTTAGTCACGAAAAGTCTGCTTTTCCAGTAAAGGTGAAAATGAGAGGATTGAAGGGATTAGCCCGCAGCTGTACTCGACAGGATTCTGCACCCACCCTACCCCCTTCTCTTCCTCTGACCCAGGGAAATAAGGACAGCTCAGTGAAAAGAGGCAAACCTGAACATCCTAATATCTAGCCTGGTATTTGTATATGTATGTATGCACTACCAGAAACTGTAACACGCATTCTATACTCCCAGCTATCCGGAAAAATGTACACCCAACAGAACAGCTTCAGGGCATTCAGTTTGCACAGCTGCTTCAATAACTGTTTCCCATTGAAATAAAATGTGTATTTAGTGTTCAAGCTCAGTTTACGTATTCTACAGAAATACATGTTAACATTTCCCTCTATGCTTCCGGTGGTTTTTCTGATTCATAAATTAGACACCAGTCATGGAGATTATTAGTTCATACATTCTTTGAAAATCTCCATTTTCATTTGGTGTCAAGAAGACAGCTCTAAAAGCCCCGTGAAGTTAAGCAGCGAGCCTATTTTGTGACTGGCAAAACAGGCTAAATGAAGCAGTTCCATTGTGTTATTCAAGTACACGTAACAAGATCATATATTTAATTCCACAGTGTAGAAATTAAGCTTATTAGACACATCCTCAGTCGCTCTTCAGAAAATGACTCCTCCATATATCCTCAAGAAATGCATTTGAAAAGCTTTTGCCTCTGTTTCTTGCAAAACTGCACAGGCTTTCTGTGTGAATGCATTCCCTGAGCTGACTTGACGCCTTCCCCAGAGACATTGCCTTCTCATTCCAGAACCTTTAAATGCTCCTCAACTGTCCTTTACTTTTTTATTCCTGTTTCTAATCCCTAGAAACAAGGGCAACAAAGCGGCTCTGCCATTTCAAAAACGAGAGCTTACCAAAGGATCTCCTTCAGCATCACTCACGGGGACTTGCTTGCTGGTGGAGCCCTCCCGCGACATGGAGTAGCCATCAAAGCCCACGTCTTCAGGCCGCAGCTGTAGCAGAGGAGGCCACTCGTGGTGCTGGGGGGTGGCTGCCCAGGGGTAGGTGTCCATCACCCATTTGGCAGGATCCTCCCAGGGCGCTCTCCTCCCATACAACTGGAAAAGCATGAAAACATTCCTATTAGTCTGCCCCTTCAGCCAGTGCCTACTTAACCAAAATGAACGTGCCACGAGTCTTTGATTGTAGAAAACGCTTGCAAGAAGGAAGGGCCGAACACAAACAAGTGAGATTTCCCTTACCCCAGTGACACGCACAGTTTTAGCTATTTCTCATGGCAACTGATCCGACAGCCAACTCCTCTGAGACTGCAGTGCCCTTCTGTCGGCACCGGTTGAAGAAAGGGAGACCTGAGAATAACCTCACTTCAGCAAGATTAACTTAAATAAAGTCAACACACGAAAGAGGCCGTCAGTGTTGACACCTGGATCGCACCAGCAGCCGCCTTATCTACGTTTGCTGTTGCGGTGAAACCGCTGTCGGTGGAATGCGTAGGAGGAGACGTGAGCCCTGTCATCAGGCAGTGATGATGGATGTCACAGAAAAAGGTTTTCGAGTCGGGAATTTCTTTGTATTCAACCAAGAAAAGGTGCCAGCAGGATTTGTCTATGGTCATGTTCCTATTTCAAGTAAGCACACTCTGTTTCAAAGCCTTTTTCTGTCTTGAAGTCATGTTACTGAATGCCAACATATTCTTGTTATATTCCGTTAAGCTTGCCTTAAGCAGATAATAAATTCATTTTAACGCCACATGACTTTCAGAAGCATAAATACAACTCCAAGTGACTTTAAAATGTTTACTTCTGCTTTATAAATTTCAGCCTAAACATCCTTCAGGAGCTGGAGTTTGTCACTGGCATTTCATCACCTGAATTGCGAGAAGGCTCCCTTCCCTGCACAACGCACAGGGGGAAAAGCAGTGGTCTCAAAGAAATTCATCAGCTCGCTGCCGGATCCGAAGCCATCTCACTTTCCTCATCTCTATTTCTTCTTGGGTTTTTTGTGGTTTTATTTTTTGCATGCAGAAAGTATGAAACTGCTCTAAATACCAACACCTGCGCTATTCCGCAGCAGACCCAGCGAGCCCCAGCCCAGAGCAGAGGTGCCCAGCAGATGGAGCTCGGTGGTCTCAAACCCAGCCGCTGCCACCACCCAGCCGCTCTTCAGCCTTGAGCTCTACTGTGTTATTTTCTCAGCATAACGCCTGCAAGCTGTGGTAAACCAAATCTCCTATTTTAATCTTCTTCTTGGATTGACAGCAATACACATCAGTTGCTAAGTGGAGAGGATTTTATATTCTTCACATGTGCTTGCTACCTAGAAGGTCTGCGTGGATCCCAGCTCGTTTCTAAAAATTAACTAATAAGTAAAATTCCCATTTCAATATATGAAATCATCACGTATCTTCAGGAGATGAGAAGCTGAATGACTAACTTGCTATTCCTTTCCACAGCCACCAGTCCTGTCCATCTCCTTCACTTGCACGTTTTCTGGAGAGCAATTAAGAGGGCAAGAATCTAACGGGTTGTTTCACAAAGCACCGCAGAGAAATGACCGGAGCACCAGTGACGGTGGCAGGAAGCCGCAGGGGTTTGGGGTCCCCTTTTTGCTGGTGCTGCATTCTATATTGATACACCAGGCAGGAAGAACTGGGGTTTTACATCACCCTCTAATTTTCACATCCCTGTTTTGATGAACAAAACCACTCAGCTCCAATGGGAGCAATTATTGTAAGGATCCAGTTGGCTCCCTTGTCTTTGACCCAAAATAGTCCTCTAAACGAGAAACAGATATACAAAAATAGTTCAGTGTAGATCCACAGAGATCAGAGTGAAATCAGTGGTCCACCCTTCCTTTCTGGCAGGCAATTTAATGAGAGATGATGTGCTCTCAGAGGAGCATTTGTGGGCATGGGGGACAGAAAACATCCCAAAATGAAACACATTTCTAGCATTCACTTGTTCATCAGCACAACTCTGGCTATGCCTCAAGTACTGAAGTCTTATTTTTATGCACAGACTCAACAAAAGAGAAAATCTAGAGTACACTGAGAAATTATTTAAAAAGAAATGAATTAGTGGAATTTGGGGAAACGAATCTACAGCACAAAGTGAGAAACTGAAATCCCTGGACTTGGAACACAAGCCATTCAAACAGCCTAAGGAAAGATGCCGGTATCAGGCAAAACAAGCAAGCAAAAAGACAGTTTTATTCATTGTTGCGCTTTCTCTTCATTTCTGTCACTAGTTTTTCAACCCTTTCCACACCTGCTGATCAGCCGATAGGAAAGCTTCAAAACACAGTACAAGGCGCCCAAGCACCACCGTGGGTATCGGTTTTCTCCTTTCCAGGAGGAAACAAAGTCACACGCTCTCCTGTCACTTGTTCCAGATCAAAAAGATTATTGGCTCCCGTTACCTTCTTTTACAGGAAGTTTTATGTAAAATTGTTCTCGTATTTCTAGCAAGGTTCCTCTGTGGGTGTTGTACTTTAGGAACTATCATGTTCTCCACCTCTAGGAGCTTAACACAACCGTTTCAAAGAAAAGGAGGTCTCCAGGCACTGACAATTGTCAAATGGCAAACACAGTTTGCACAAATTCTGACCAAACTTGTTGAAGAATTCATGTATTTCATAAAATTGTAAGGAGCCACTAGTAAAAGCTGTTTTCTAGGACGGGGTTGTCTTCTGTCTCTCTCTCTCTCTCTGTTAATGTCTATAAATCTCTGCTGTATAGACAGCAAATGAAACACGAGGTGATTTTTACTGGACAATGTAAAATCCCATTATTATTTTTTTTTTTTAGTACTTCAAGTACTCAGACTGGTGCATCTTCACAGGTTCTCTATTCTCCGCAGAGCACTCCCATGCAGACAAGAGCTGCACCTCTAATACGGAAAGGTTACTGCACAGAAAAGCAACATAACAAACAAGCAGATCGAAACAAAATCCTAGTATTTTCCAAAAGAAATATTTCATACTTTTTTTTTCACATATCTTAATGGCAACGAATCCTGACAAACACTGCAACAGTGAGCCCTAAGCAGCAGCAGAATGGAGAGAACTATCTTTCACAAACATGAAGGAACCATTCTGCCACATAACTGGTTCTTCACGGAACTCGTACTTGGAGTTATTTCATGTTTCAGAAAGTCTTCAGACACAGAGACATATGTGATGGAGAACCTGTTACTTCTATAAGTAAAATTTCATAACTGTTAATTATTCTTACTAATAGCAAGCCATATCTTGCTTATAGTTAGAATTTGTCTAGTCCAAACTTGTCAAACATCCACTAGCTTTTATTCCCGGAAAGACTAAAGCAGAAGACTCCCATAGACCAAGTAATATTTTAGCTTCCTCTTGAATAAACTGAATAGTTTGAGCTTCTCATCTCTCTCATTGAATAAGGCTTCATGTACCTTAATGATACCTATTGCTCTTTTCTGAATCCTTTCCATGTTTTTGTCTTTCCAATGAGCCTTTTTACATGGAGAAGTACTACCCTCTTCCTACCTCTATCAGACCTAATTATAGCTTATGCCCTTAAAATGGCATTTGTCCTCTTACCAAAATACAAGCTCCCAATGCATTGCCATAATCTCCTATTCTCCAACCACCTTTAGCCCTTTTTCAATCTTCTAGACTCTCCCTGATCCACTTTTTCATCTCTGTATGTGTGATCTCGTGTTTAGCTTTCATGTATGGAATGCCCAGAATTTACTGATATTTGATGATATCTCCAGAACTGTTAATGTTGCGCTACCATGCTTATTCTGTGAACAGAATAAATATTCTGTGAACAGACTGAAGAATAAAAAAAGAGTCATTTATTCCATGGTTGCATGACAAGTCCATAGCAACCCTCTGTTAAACCCTCCTGATTCCAACAAGCTTTATTGTCATAGAGACGCTAAGGACTGTGTGGTAATGCTTAAAACTATCCAAATGGCTAGAGTATGAATCAATTACTAAGTACAGGCAATCAATGATGATTTCACTACAGCCTCTGAAAGAATTATGAAGGATTCTGCTAAAAAATTCATCCTGCAGACCGAGAAGTAATCAAAACATCACTGATACTGATCCTGTCACTCAGTAATACGTTTCTCTCCATAAACAGCTTTGTTCCTCCTCTGTTGAAAGATGTGGTTTACACAGGAAAATCCAGCATAATTAAGTTAATGGCCACAAACATATTTTTTAGAGGCACAGTGTGATTTTAAGGTGTGCTTGTGGAACAGATTATTGGAAGATATTTGGGTGTCTAACTCCCTCCACTGAACACATCAGTAGTTGGGCATCTAAACACTTTTCAAAAAATCTAATCCAGACTTTTAGTGCTTCCACTCCACATTCCAAAATTGGTTGAAGAAGTAATTCTGCCCAAAATTAACAACAATTAAGGTTATATTTTTACAGACATGCAGGTATTCAGCGTGCAAAGTTGTACCTACAGAAAACGCTGCTCTTACTGAGTTTTGTTCGAAGCCGTGTTGCCTTTTGAATAGATACCATTCAAGACCTATGATTTTTCACTTTTGCCTGCTCACCTGTAGCCCTTCTCTAACTGCCTCCAGAAGATACGGGATGATGGAGTAGTTCCATAAGTCAGTAAACCAAACTCGAGAACCATCTACATCTATAGGACAGGAGAGGAAGAGCCGTGGACCTGGAAAGGGAAATTCAGATATCACGCTCAAATCACTATCATGATATGCATCAAAATAGGATCAAACAACGACTTCCAGTTCTCTGGAGAAAGAAGCCAAGGATGAGAGAACGTAAGTAGCTAGCTGGCGAATTGCTCTTCCTGAGAGCTCAAAAATCCTCTGAATCAACAAACCACAGCCCTCAAGGTGCAAAAAAGTTAACCAGATTTCCTAATACGGTTTGTATCCAGGACTTAGAAAGAGGTAATTTTTTCTTAGGAAAAGAAAAAAAACAGTTTAGAAACTTCTTGTACAGTTTGCCTGAGCGTACACTGGCATCTAAAAGTAAGGTTTTGAAGAAACCTTATTTACCTGATATAGCACAAGGAAAGGTACAAGGATGCGCCCGATACACAAGCAAATGAAATACATATATTTGCATATGCTTGGGCATATGGGCAGAGCACTTACCAATAGTAACATCAGAGGAGCTATGAGCCTCCAAGAATTTGTTCAGATGTTGCCAGACCTTGGGAATCCAGTCAATAATTTTAACGAGCTCTGCATTTCTCATCCTGCCGCTGATCTCTGTTTCTATTAGTTTTCTTCTCAAGAAACGGCCGAGAAAGCCTTTGACCGGCTCAGTGTGGTTAGCACATAGCACCCATCTGTGGCAGAACAGCAGAAATGGCCATTATTTCTCTTTCACGCTACTGAACAGAACTATTCTGGGCGAAATTTCTTTTATTATTTCTGGATTATCATCATGATCAACATGGGTTATCCCAGTCATGTATGTTTCTTAGCAAAAGTTATTTGGAAATGATGAATTCACTAAATTAAACAATTTGTTTTGTGCATTGTTTCAGCTTATTTCTCATTCAGTATCTGCTTTGCCTAGTATCTTACTTAAAATTTGTTAGAGGACCAAATACCTTAACACTTCTCTGAAAAGTTTGATGAATCCCAGCTACTTTACTAACAGCATCACAACAAAGCTGCACATGTCAGGGCAGCAACTAGTAGCGAATGGTATTTCTCTCTCAGTTTGCTGTTTCAGCTGATAAGAACAATTTCAGATGACTCAGTAGCCATTACTCCTTTGCCAGCCCACAAACACGAATGAGAAACATGAATAAACAGTACCTGAAGTTATGGTGAAGCTGAAGATTAGGTGTTGAGGAGGTGGCTTGGTTCATCGTGCCAATAATATATGGACTATTGAAGGGAAAAAAAAACCCACAACCAAGCAAGTCAAACTTTTAAACTTTGAAAAACGACCTTTGAGTAAGCTCTCAACATTGAAAATGGTTATTCAAACTTCTTTTGTCACAGAAGGTTTTCATAGTTACTAATAACCAAGTTCTTTACTGAAAATCTGACTTCTAAGAACATCAAATTCTGAAAGCAAAGCAGAAATCTCCAAGCAGGAACCTCTACTAAAAACAGGGTTTTAGTATTGAAGATCTACCACATGAAGTGAATGCAAATGACCCAAACCCTCTACTACTCTTTTATTACTGATTTCAGAGGAATTGATCATTTTATGAAGAAAAGAAACCTCTGACGTGCCGGTCCATAATATGGACGGTCTGGCCGTCTCAGTCCACTTGACCAAATTTATCTAAAGTTCGGTTTTGTGACCATATTTTGCAACAGTGGTGGTCTGACCGCAGGACTGAAATTTGGAATGCGTTCTGATATAATTTCTTTACCATTTGTGGTACTTGCAGTTCAGAAGTCCATTAAAGATCTCTCCTAGGGAGCTAACATGATGCAAATTATCCAAAATGATTACAAGAGGCATATCCACAGCGTTGTTTTCACTGTTACACTGATCTGCTAGGTTGGACAGGTATTGGCGGAGTTCCTGCAAAGCATATATAAAGAAAAAAAACCAATAAAGACAGTTTTCTTCATATTCCTTGAAAATCCAGTTAAGATAAATAAGCTACTGGCTGTGTAATGAAATCTAGAGCAAAAGAGCCTGACCTCTCACAAATGCACACATTTTCCATGAAAAACCAGAATATGGGTTTCTTTCTCTTTTGTAGGTTATGCTGAAGATTCAAAGACTGTATCAGAAATCCTGAGTGAGACATGGGCCTAAAGGGGGAGTAAGATTTTGTCCTTCGCTTCGTGTTTTTTCATTCGTGCTGTCCTAACCTCACATCCAGAGGTCGGAAATGTATTTTTCTTTCTTTTCAGGAACTTGTTCAGCTCTCCAGACAGCAAACCAAACCTTGCATCCCAGCTAGGCTTGCTGTATTTTCTTGCAAGCGCATGTGTATCAAGACAGAGCCGACCAAATTAATCTGGAACAAAGCATCCCTCGACAGAGGCCAAATTCGGATGCCTTCAGCAACGCCGTGGAAGAAGGATGAGCTCGGGGGGCTGCTGCCGGCTTTAAAGCATTTATTCCCTAACATGTCTCAAATTATACCAGTGGTCTATAACCACACTTTCAACCATCTCTTTCCTCCAGAGAAAAATGTGCCTAAGGCCATCAAATATACAGCTTTTTTTTTTTTTCTTTTCTTTTCTTCTTTCTTTAATCTAGACGTTCACTGGAGGTCTATTCAGCAAAACCAGCAGCACATGAAAAAGCAGAGGCATGCCTTACCAGGGCAGGAATGTGCCTGGACAACAGCCGCTCCAAACCCAGCCTATACAGATTACAACTGCTGATACCCGCAGCTGCAGGACCTCTTGACAGCCTTGAGATGCATTTGAGGGTTACTGGCAAAAGGCCCACGTGCAAGGGGGATTGCTTAAGCTGCCGGGAATTTCATGCAGGTGTTTAAACTTCCTCAGCAATTCTCAGGCTCCTAACCACTTGAAAATCGTGACACCTTAAGGTGTTTAAATACACACCTGGAAGCCTACTGTTTCAGGTCCATAATCAGGTGAATCTGCAGTTCTGAAAATCTTTAATATTATTCCTTTTAGGATTAACACAACGCTTTAAAGATCAGTTTAAAATCGGCTTTTGAGGGATTAATAAAGGAGGAGACTCTCATTTTTGATACACGGTAGCATTAATTGTGCAAGGATGGCTTCCCTTTCCTCACCTTACTCGATTTATGGTCCACATTGAAGGTTGCAATAATGCCATCGGCCAGCTCCCTGCCCTCTCTGAGGACCATATACTCCGAGAGGCGGTTTGCCAGGTATGTTTTACCGGTGCCACTGGGGCCAGATAAGATAATCCGTCTATGTTCCATCAGGAGGGAGACATAACGCTGCAGTATAGGCTTTGGGATCAGCGATTCAAACACCAGACTGTCCAAACTGTTCTCACAGATACCTGCAACAGGAAAAGATTCCTCATTCAGAGGGATTCCCAATTTTTATTCAAATTACCTGCATTTTTAAAAGTTTCTCTTCTTTTTTTTACTAAGTAGATGTAATGCTGCAAAGCAATCCCGTTAGTGGAGTTCGAACAAATCAAGATTAGTTGAAATTACTAGACAGTCAAACCAGAGAACTGAAAAATGTCATTTTGTGAATGTCCCTGGGCCCAGTAATAGCTGGAGAAAACCCCGAAATGACACTTCGAAACAGCTGATTGTTTCTCAGTGCAGAGATAAATCCCTCTCCCACTCTGGTATCCTCCGTGGTTGAGAGGAGCACATATAAAGCTGGTAAAACAAGTGTAGGAGTGACCTGTGGGCTTAGCCGGGATCCTCCTTCAGCTCTCCCAGTTTTCCAAGCGCTCATCTGCATCCTACGGTGTCTAAGGCCCCATGAAAGCTGCCATACCACATGATTCCAGGCCACATTTTTCACACACATACATCCATTTTGCATTATTTCACCATGTACGGCATGCATTCAGCCACAATGTACCTGTTTACTTTTGAATCACTAGAGAAAAAAACCCCAGCTATCATCAACTCCCCCTGCTTTCCCAAACGCTTGTAATTAAACTCCTCTGTATGCTGATAGTTATCTCGCCTAACATAAAACTCCTACTGATAAGCATTTACGCAACGTCAGCAGTCACTTTCGGCAGAATTGGCTCAGGGAAAATAGTGCTTCAAAACAAACAGCAGGAAGGGAAGTTGGCAGATCACACAGAGAAATGTTTGCACCTCAATGGCTACTTGGAATATTAAATATTTATACAGGCAGCTTTATATCTCAAAGGTATATGGAAGCGATTTTCCATAAACTGATTAAATACATTTCTATCTCATTGAAAACTGTTATTACATATGAACCTTCAAAATACAAGTCAAGTCTATGCAAGTTGAATATAAAATCGGATCGCAGCATTACAGATACAGCTAGATCTTAGGCAATATTTCAATTGGCATTTACTACTGGACAATGTCTTTAAGTAAGCAGAATACCCTGGGTTCACATCAAACCTCAGTAAATTGAGATATTTCATGGCTTATTTTGTCTTCCTGCCCACTGATTTGCTACCCAAGGTAATTGATTTTTTACAGCAATATTCAAAAAAATCCAACTACTTTAAGTCAAATGCCACAGCCAAACTCTGAATGTGAGCTGCAGGGTGTTTGGCAATGCTGTCACACACTCCACTGCTGTACACAGATCTATGCTCGATTTCACTGGTGTTACTTCGAGCAAACTGACGTGCATTCAAAATGCAGCGAGTGAGTATTTTTCCCTCAAATCTCTTTTCTTCGTTGTTGTCATAAAAACGGTTCCCCGAGAAACCAAATGAAAAACCATACGGGAAATATAAGCATTAAATTCTTATCCATATGATATAATGAAACAGATGAGACTTTTGAAAAGCATACATTTTGAAAATGGGGAGTTTAAGGTGTCCCATGAATTCTGGGATCCCTCCTTACTGGTGCCCAAGGAGGGACTCTTCAGCGAGATAAGCAAGTGAAATCAAGAATTTTTTTACTCTGCTTGAAGGAAACTGTAACTGTTACAAAGAGGCAATGAAATTCTGAGACTTTATTCATTTGGAAGGCACTTTGCTGCTCAGACAACTCCATTACGTCCCTTGTGGTGTGAGGTCTTCTCCAGCACAACTCCAAGCATCAGTTCAAGATATGTGGAGAAAACTGCTGTGTGTGTTATTATTCCTACTGCTACAGGCTGAAAATTTGCTGAATTTATAGACTTTGCATACTCGGAGTGCTGTCTTCATCAAATGAAAATGGAAGTACCAGTAAATAAAAGGCACGGCCAGGAAAAAGCAGCACAATAAAAAGTTTCTACTCCTCTGAGTTTCTTGACACATCCAGCTTTGATAAAACTGCAATTAGTGAGAACTACAACAGACAGGTCAAGCACAATCACCTTTGATGGTAACTGAAATCGTGTTGTTTTCTCCAACTAGATAGCCACAGGGCAACAGCTCGGGTGTCTCTGTGCTATTGGTGCGTTTGATTTCTCCAATGCTGTAGCCCAGAACACTGTCTGAATTCAGTCCCAGCTGGCTCACGGGATCCACATGAATGATATACTCCTAGGTGAAAAAGGGACATGAAAAGTTAGGCAGCACTGAAATCTCGGCGACTTTATTCTGTGCTATAACAGCAATAATCACAGCAAGCTCAACATTGCTTGGCACTGTCAAAATCTAACAGGAGAATTCAAGCAGACAGCAGGTTATACTCACTGACCTTAAACAACCGTCTTACAACCCCGTCCAGAACATCCCATTTGGTCTTGCCACTGACTCCGATACAGCCGATGAGGAAGGTGCGAGGCCTCGAATCCTAAATGCACAGAAATGTGAACTTAAGTTAGTAAATAAATCCTAATTGTATCAGACAAGTCTGTTTAATG
>Ga0065711_1032649_pt1 | contig 26959 bp, 15 predicted proteins | sample Hoacrofraction12_FD_59098 | JGI IMG/M metagenome (GOLD analysis project Ga0065711, IMG submission 59098) | Hoatzin crop microbial communities from Cojedes, Venezuela - Epithelial fraction 12 v2 (version 2) | ecosystem: Host-associated > Birds > Digestive system > Esophagus > Crop | place... | reverse complement strand
AAAAAGTATGTTAATTCAGCCTATCAGAAAGCAAATATTGTTTTCTCCAGGGAAGGCTAAAAGGTTGTCTGTGTTGGAGTGCTTCAATAAAAGTAGAATCAAGGCTCAAACCAAGTTTTAGACATAGAGCTCATCACGACAAACAAGAACTCGGAGTCTCTAAGTATTAGCTGAGATCAAAGCATATTCATAAAAATATGCAAAACAAGTCATAGTCACTATTAGTTGTTAATTCAGGCAAATATCACTTTCATTCAACCCCTGAGACAGCTGCTTTCACTGATGGATAATGTCATTTCTCTTTGGTAGAGGACAAAATACCTCTGTGCTGTAAACCCGTATGAGAGTGATTCCTAAAAGCAGAAACATGTCTGTATAACATGTTGGGATCTATTTCTTTCCACGAGAGGTGCTCCATCCACATAAGAGATTGTTTTTATTTATTATTAATAAACACTTGCCTGCTTGGAAATTCTCAGTTTGGAGCTTCCAGTCTGAGGGATTAAAAATAAAAAATTATACAGTTTCCTATGTAGCCAGGTGGATAAAAGTCAGTCAAACCATGGGATGGATAAAATGCTAATGGGCAGATGATAATTTTTGCAGAGCAAAAGCCTAGTTGTTTCTGATTGTAGTGTGGAGGGCTAAAGACTCAAGAAGGCTTCCCAAAAGGCCGTTGTTCAACCCCATTCCTTGTATTCACACTCACAGCTGGCTCCAGGCTGGACACAACAGGAATGCTGGGCTACCCAAAGGAGTCATGGCCCTGTGTCCTGCTCGGTTGCACCCAGAAGAACTGGGTTTCCCCTTGGGAAACGCATGACACAATCTGTAAGAGGGGATGGCAGGGGACTGTCTGCTCCTCGTAGCTGCTGGAGCAATTGAACTTGGTAGTGGGCACTGCACTCTGCCACTTTTCTAAAGGGAACGGTAGTGCCACCCAGGGCTATGCACAGTCTTTACCCAACAATTACATTTTCAAACTCTGGACACCCTCAATATGTGTGTCCCAGAGGCAGATTCATCCTTAGGGTGGATGTAAACCCCCTCCCTGAACCTTTTCCACATCCATCCAGCCTTTCCTATTCCAACGGGCTGCAGGATCACTAATTCATTAATCCTTGTTTGCTGCACAGCTTGTCTTTGAATTCCTGTGTCCGATACTTGGGACTGACAACACAAATCTGTGCTGGGAACTTGTAAGTTGCCAACTCTGCAGTAAGAGAACAGGTAACATGGATACGTTGAAGCTAAAGCTTCAAGTTCATGCAGGCGAGCTGTTGAACAGATAAATCTCCATTTAGCTTGTCTTAGAAAGCCAGCTGAAATATATGCTTTTACCAACACCCTCCAGTGTCTCACCAAGACTATTTACTCAACCTCCAAAACTCATGCAAGTTGATAATTAGCTGGACCCTGTCCCACAGCACCCAACACTTACTCAGAGAAGAAAGTGCTGAACTTGCCCAGCCTGCTCCAACTCCAGCACTGTTACGTGCATTTTTGGGGGGAATCAGTTTCCTTTCCTAGCCCTGCTTTAAAACCTGGAGGAAGCTTGCCCTTTTGCCCTCCTCCCTCCCTATATTCCAAAGCCAGAGGAAAAAAAAAAAAGGACAGCAAGTATCAGAGAGGACACTTGCTTTTTGTTTTGTAGGGAAGGGGAGATCAGGAGAAAGAGTGAGTGGTTTTGTAGAGGCAAAATGCAGTGGGAAATCCAGTCCAGAGTCACCTATGAGTTGTGCAGGTGAAAATCACCATCCACTTATTAATACTTCTAAATGAGTTAAAAAGCTAGGGATTCCCAGGGACACACCTGGGTTTTACCTTGCCAAAGGAGTGGGAAGAAACAAGGTCCCCTCCCAAGCCCAAATCTCTCCTACGCAGTGGCATAGCCCCAATTCCTCCGTCTGCCAAAGATCCTAAGTGTGCATCCCTTCCATCCACAATTCACCTCTAATAGCGCTGCTCGCTGCTAATGACGGGTTAGCCTTTCTGTTGCTGGAAGCAGGCAGCTGAACTGCAGCTCCCTTTGATCGTCCCTCTCCACTCTTCCCGCAGGGCTGTATTTTCCTAAGGGAGATGGGGGTGAGGGTGCAACCATGTCACCAACTCCCTCTGGAACTAGCCAGGCAAGTTTTTTATCTGCAGGGAGGTTTCGCTGTATTTAGGAGGATTAAGGCTTCTCCAGTTTGACTAGAAGCCCTTTCCTGATGGTAAAAATGCATTTCAGTAGCTAAGCACACCTGGCTCAATGCACTGTAAGTAGCTGCTTAAGTGTATGCATGTTAAAAGCATCCCATGGGTGCTGGCAAACCCATGGCAAATGGAAGCTACTTGGGGAAGCATGGGGACTGAATGAAAGCCCCTATTCTTTCTCCTCCTTTATTAATGGAGGTTTTTTTCTTTCTCCACTAAGTCTCAAATTCCATCTCTTTCTTTCATAAGAAGGTGACAATTACAGCAAGCTTCTTTACAGACAATGAAAGATCAGGTCCCAGAAAAGTGAATTTCCATGTGTGATTGGGTTTTTGCAACTGCTGTTGCTCCTAGTTTGGCTCCTTTACAGGTTATCGGTGGATCTGCTACACAGACAATTCAGGTGATCTGCAGGGACACGGAAAGACAAAAATGCCCAGGGAACAAACATGTGCCCAGAAAAGCTAAATACTTGCTGGGCCAATCCTCAGCTCGTAGAAATGGTTGTATTTCTACGGGAGAAAACTAGGGCAGATTTAGGCTGGTGGGATGTACTCCTCTACCTACTTTTTTTCTGTTCAGAATGCATCAAAGGTTTCCTTTTTCTGACTACGCATCAGGAGATTGATCCCCAAAACCCTGCGCACGGGGCTTCAATCCTGCGGGGCACCTGGGCTGCACCTGGGCTGCATCTGGCTGAAGCCCACGTGGTGAGGGCAGCAGTGATGCACAGCCGGCCCCAGGGCCCAACCAGCCTGGGACATACTCCACGCTCTCACCGGGCTGTACTGAGCAAACAGGGCATGAACGCACCTCCCCAGCTCTCAGCACAGGAGAGCCTGGTGAAGACAGTGACACTTGCCTTTGTGCTTCCAGTAATAGGCCAACTTAAGCGTCTTGCTGATGCGTGGACTTAGGTAGGAGGTGGATTCCTGGTTTTTGTTTCTTTCCTGTCTTCTGGTTGCCTTTCCCTTTCTTCTAAGTGCAACTCGTGATTTCAGAAGCTGGATGTTTCTGTGGGAGCAAGGCGGGGTTAATAATTTGCTTTAACTAGTGCATGTGTTTCATCGGCAGATGCTCACAGCAGCGTGGGAATTCAAAGGCGTATGTCCACGCTGGCAAAAGAAATTTTGTCACATTGATATACTTTTTTTTTTGTAAGTTAGTTTGGTTTTGTTTCTTTATCAGCAGCTCTTTCCCTTCTTAGAGCTGTCTTACTCTCTTTAGATCAGTCACAGGCAAGCTGTAATGATCTTAATGCAGCTCTGATCTGTACAAGACAGCAGTCGAGTCTGGTGATATATCGCAATTTTTATTGCCCTGTTACTCCCATTGTCTCAAGTGCTACTCCAGATCAATGGTGAAATTCCTCTGCTTTCGTGACCATAAGCTGGGAGGCTACTCATTCACCAGATGTGTGATGAGCTGAACTGTCACAGGTTGTGCTTATGGATGCTCAGACTACAAAAGACATAACACAGATCCATTCTGCTTAACTCTCAGCAAGAGCAGTTTGGAGTGAATTCCTGCTAATGCAACAATGCCCTCGCTCACTAATTACATTTGGAATTAGTTCTTCCAAATGGATCTGGATCCTCTCCCCACTATCAGGTTGTCACAACTATAATCTGATAAAATTATGGAACAGCAATAATTCAGAGTCAGAGCTAGACCTATTCAGGAGAATGAAGACATTAGTGAGAAGTAGTAAGGATGCTCACAGAAAAATGAGTTAGGATGTTGGACTTCAGGATCTTTATGCTAAGGCCCTGAGATTCAGGGATCTGAAAAAAATATGTTGTGCCATTTGGTGTGTCATGAGATTTTAAGCCTGAAACGCTGTTTAGTGCTCTTGCATATAGCATCTCCCCCATACAAATACAAGTCTTACTAGTTGTTTCTCCTCAAACCTTGAGTTCACTCATTCATTTCCTACCCTCCCACCTATGCAGTTAACTCTAACTCAAATCATTTCCAGCCATCGCTTAGCTCCACCACCACAACATACACAGTATACTCCCATTCTTTGCCTTCTCCCTTCTCCTGGGCTTCTTTACACCTCTTCCCAACCCTGAAACACGGTTGCAATAGGATCTCCTTCTTTATCATCCTAAATTCACAGAGAAGAGAAAAATTACTGACATTAACTCCGTCATCCCTAACTAGATTCATCATTGCAAGGATGGGAGTGGAGTGAGAAGGGAAGAGATTGAGCCAATGTCCATAGAAGAGAAGGAACATAGAGCATTAGCTGCTCTTCCTTCCTTTCCAGCCCCAGGAAAAATATCACCTAGACACCTGAGGGGATCCTTTTCCTGAAAAATACAGTGAAAAAGAAACTCCATTTTCCACCGAGAAACTTTCAACAGAAAAAAAAAATTTCTGTAAGTCCCAACAACTACACTCATTGCTATACAATACTGGATGTGTTGAGGATCTATCTAAATTAGTAGGGCCTACAGCTATTATGAGGTTTTCCTGGTGACTTTGTCATGAGGATGAGAATTTGCCAAATTTTAGTGTGGTCTTTGTGTTGTTTATCCTTTGAAAACATATTTCTGGTCTGGAAACTCTGCGGGCCAGGATTTCCAGCATAGACAAACGTCATTCCAGAATTCAGGGAAGACAGCAACTGCTCAGGAAAGAGATGGCAAAAGTGGTTTGGGCACCCCGAGATGTAAAAGGAGGAAATAAGTAATTGATAATGTAGAATCTTTCACTTCTTCTTCAAAGGAAGAAACTAAGGACACAAACACAAAACTAAAGCAAGGAATATAACTGTTCAGCCAGAAATGCGAGGAAGTCAGATCTATCAAGATTGGTCCCATATGAGCCCCAGGATAGAGACCCTTATGAATAATACTGAAGTAATCTTGCCTTTATGTTGTTTCCCTGTTTTAAAGCTGTGTTGTGTGTGCACCATGGGGTACCAGGAGAACCAGGCCTGAGAGGTTATTAGAGGAAAGATGCAGAAGAGACTGATGCACTGGAAAAACAGTCTCCTATAGAAACAAATCTAAGTGCCAGCATATACGAGAGACCGCAGTAGATTGAATGACGTTGTGTGTGTTGGGAGAGCTTCAATTACTTAATTAAGGAAACGATGATACCAAGAGCGGTTTGAAGAGAAAAGCTCTCTCATTTGGATGCATTTCACTTTATATCTTTTTGGTGAAAGATGGAAATAAAAACGGAAGCAGACATGAAATTTAATAATGTTATTGCTAGAAACTAAAATGGAAAAAATACTGGGGATGAATTAAAGCCGAGGCATAAAATGCTGAAAAAGGAAAGAGAAAAATGGTCAGGCAGAACCTAAATAATTCATTTATTCCAGCAGTGGAAGAGTATTAAAAAACAAGGTACAGTGATTACAGCAGGCGACTGGGAGTTGGGACTCTTGAATTTTATTTCTTTTCCTTAACATATGTCATTCTATAAGTCAGTCTTTCCATGCTCCAATGTACCCAATACTTCTTCGCATGACAGTGATGTAGTTGGACTTAATTTGCTGATGCCCTGTAAGTGTAAATTGTTATGAATTGGTAGAAATCACTTGAGATTTAAGGATGAAGTTATCTTTCCATTAGGAGCTTGGCTACCAAAACAAACTCTCCATTGAACTCCCCTAAAGAAAATGCAGCTCCCACTGAAATTTCACATTTCATATCTCACTCCAGGTAGAGTTTTCCCTTGTGAAGTGATCCTTCTAACTGAATATCTTCCTCCAACTCCCTGGCGTGAGCATTGCTTCTGGGTAAGCAGTGTGAATTGCCTCTCTCCTGTTCATAAAGTTGAATCAAAGCTTTGGTTAAGCCTATTATTATTATACTTTGCCTCTCAGGCCTCAGTAACATCTCACATCTGAAGACTGCAGGCAATCACAGATGTGCAGATGAGATGTAGTGTCTACTTGGTCCTTCCAAACAGACCTGCTGCTGATTCCTGACACCTGGACAAGTGGAGGATTAGAGCTTTGCCGCTTTGCTGGGCAACTCTGGCACCTGCCAGTAGAGGCTGACAGTGGTCTACACACAATCCCCACAGATGTAGTAAGCGCCTCACCTTGGAGAAGCAAGTGTAGCATCTAGGTGAGCCTAGATACTTGCATACCTCTAAAACATTGCATTTGCCATCACTCTGTGAATTGCTTTCCCACACACATTTTTGGAAGATGCTCATTTCCCCTCTGGCAGGTTTAATTTTTAAGAGGTATCCTTTCCAAGCAGACAATTTATGCCCATAAAACCTGCAAAAGCACACTCAGCTACGTGTTGAAGTCAGTCTAGCTAGATATGCAAGTAAGGTACTCCAAAGCAAAAACTTCCAGATAGTTTATATCCACTGTAGGCTGTCATGGTACTGACGTCGCTCCTGCACATCAGAGAAGCCATATGAGAATTTGGTTGTCCACGACAGCATAGATAATCAGTTACCAAAAATGACTGCACATTCAGATAGATCGAAGTGGTCTGTGGCTCATCTGTTTTGCCAAGCTCAGTTGCTGCATCTGGATTTGAACTGCTCAAATCAGAACAACTGTTATTGTTGAAAGCCGCAGACCATGGTTTATGTCAATGGTAGAGAAACCTCAGAAAGTTTGGAGGTTTCCAGTCAGCACCCAAAACTTTGGATATTTCTCCAGCTTTAGCTAAACAACTGGAATGCTACTGCTTCAAAAAGTTCAAGTAGTGAACACTGGAGAGCAAGTTGTTTCACAAGATTTCTGAAATTTGTGATTTCAGTCTGAGGACAGAAATGTTGCAAGATCACCCCTTTGCTTGATACCTCTTTGTTACTTCCATTACTTACTTTTATGAATATTATCGTGTCATCTGAGAATTCCATGATGTCAATGAGGCTACACCATGGCAGGTTCTATCCAATCCCACAAAAACAACCCTTCTCGAAAAGAGCTTCCAAACTAGATGTATACAGCATCTTAACAAGCAGGAAATGAAGTAACATTGGTCCAGTCTCACAGGGAGATGACAGAACTTGCCTAAGATCATGACTGTGATTTGTGACAGAGCCAGGGACTGAAGCAGATCTTCTGAGCTGCCAGCACATTATTGATAAAATTCTTCATTTTCTCTTTTTGCCAGTGAAGAAGTACGAGCATGGATGCTGACAGTCAGTTACCAGAAGAAATAATTGCCCAAGAGATTTTTAAACTTAAAAACAAATCCCATTTTAGTTTTGAACAATGTTTAAGGTCATTTCCAAATTGGTACAAATGGAGTTGACTATTCGTGATTCAGAATAGCAAACATCAGCAAAGCACCAGCAATTAACCAATCTGTTAACAACCGCTCTGCTGGAGTGAGTCTGGGGCAACTGTGCAGTAAGGGAAAGAAGGTGATTCACTGTAAATTTTACTGAGCATTTCAGCGTTGAGTCTGATAAATGGTTTCTGAAGGATTTTTCTGAAGTACCTGGGACTCCAAGGAGAAAAATATTTCTCAGCCCAGATGCTGTGAGCCAGAGTATCCTACCTGCAACACCAGATGTCAAAGCAGAGAGATAAAGGCGAGTTGTGGTTCTAATAGAGAAATACAAAATCCAGCCTCTCTGGGGTGGTCTTTGCAAGCAATATTGAGCTGGGACAAAAGTACTGCAATTTCTGGTAGTGGGAGAAGAGAGACAAGAGTCTCAGACACTCATTTTAAAACACGAAGTATGAGAATTACAAGGTCTGCATCTGCAGGTCCTTATCAAAAGCAGTACTGAGGCCTTTAACTCCTATATACAGAACATGGGTGCTGCTGAGTGCTCAGCTGAGTACCCTCCTGAAAATACACCCTAAATGTCTATGTGTGAATGAATAGGTGAGGTTTGGTGATTTTGGAACAAACAGAAATACACTATTTTAATGATTTGAAATAGGTACCCTTTCAGTCCTTATAGACACAGACTCCAATGCTGGCACATAATATTTATTTTTATGCCCTCCTCTAAGCAAGCCCTTTCTTTTCAGCGAGTCTACTCTCAAACTGATGGAACTTCTCAGTAGCAGAAATCTAAACGTGTGGGTTTAAATCACAGTTGTTCCTTACCTTGCCATGTGCAAATTTTTTTAGCATAAAAGCTCTCATTTCTAGCTTAAATAAGTCAACTGAAAAAAAAATAATTCTGAAATAAAGATGGAACTAGAATATCCATATGGATAGCTTTATAGTTATAGCAGCAGAAGTTTAACTCTACAATTAAAGGTTAGAACAGAAATTTTCCTTAGTAAGGATATAAACCATGCACTCACATCTCTCTGTAAGGATCAGCAGACAGACAAAACTCCAGGTATTCATAGCAGTAAAAAAAAAAATCACAAAAAAACCCCTTCTAATATCTTAATAGAAAGAGGACTATAAAGTGGTGGGGTTTTCCTGTCTCCCTGCATTGATGTTTTTTGTCAAGCCCCAATTTTACTGCAAAAGTTTGAATCAAGTTCTGCAGCTACTTGCAGACAGTCTATTTCATCTTGTTTCCTTCCAGTTCATATGCAGCCCCAAATACCTAGCAAAAGTCCAGGACCTTGCATTTGATTTTTCACTTGACAGTTACAAATCAAATTTACTAATCTGGATTTAGAACAATTTAGGTGCAGTTTGCTCTCTAGTTCAGTAATAATTATGAAAAAAAAATTTGCCTTGCCTGATGGCTATGTGTGTGTACATAAATATATGCGTGCAATTATAAAGAATTATTCATGTTTCTTTGTATTTGCTATATACTTTTACTTCAGGTAAGTGTTTATGGCCCATTAAAATGGAGCAATTCCAAAATTTCCTAAGCATGATGAGCAGTACCATAAATATGTATACGCCGTTGCCAATTACTACATGAATAACAATATCCTGAATGCCATATGCCTTCATTAAAAACTGAGCTTGGGAATATTCTCAGTTTCTGCTTTCTCTGCGTTTCTCGAGCAGACTTCAGCCTCATGGTAGTCAGCAGCAGCAAGCAGTGGGGAGCTGCAGTTTTAATAACAAATTGTGACTAGTTGCTACTGGCTGCAAAGCAGCTCCCACTGAAGCACACAGCCCTCGAGGTTGCGGGAGAGTACACAAGTATTCAATTTAGTAGATGGTCTTTTGAGTGAAATGCATCAAAGCCTAAGCAGACCCTTTGCTGTGGGAGATATTACCCTCAGCTAAAACTAGGGATAGGATTCTCTAATTTGCTCAAACCTATCCGTTTACAGCAGACAATATCATCATTAAGAGCTGAGAGAGGGAGGAGGGGGAAGGAGGAAAAAAAAATCACTGTTAGTCTTTTAAGAGAGCATTATAACCAGGTATTTCTCAGAGATGAGCTTGCTATGAACATACAGCCTTGAATTCAGCCACAGCAATGCTCTCAAAGACTTGAATAGCAGCTTTACAACCCTTACCGATAATCACATATACGTAGTTATTATGTCAATGCAAATTATCATCATTTATTATTTATGCAAGAAGAGATTTTCCAAAGCATTAAGGACAGCCAAGCACCCAACTCCCTTCAAAAGCCAGTGTGGGAATTAGGTTCCTAGGTCTACCTGTACCTCCAGTGTCCACAAATGGCTTGGTGCATTTGATGGGCTTGGCTTGTTTATTGAATTATCTGTAAGATTTATTTCTGTGGGATTTTCAGAATCTGGGTCCCAGACAAACAAATCCTCTATTCAGTTCAACTAGGCACTCCAACATAGTTTGTTTGCATTAGCTACACTCTGTTGCATTAGTAATTTCCCATCATATCATATTAGTAGTCTGCTTTGCTAATACAGGACAAGCCGTTCATGCAGTACAAAGTCTACTTGTGTTAGCAGTTGCCTTCCTTTGTATTTCATTATAGATAGAGACATTGAGCTCTTGGGGGTTTTTCTTCAATACCTCAGGTTAGATTTGTCCAATGGGATAACAGGAAGATGTTTTGTTTCACTTAAATTTGAACAGGGAACATAGAAGTGCTTTGTTTTCTTCCTTTTATCTTTCCACATGCAAATAGATTGTTGAAGTGAGTTTATTTAACTGACAGGAGTTCAGCTGGCTGAGATTTTTACGTGTAGGCATTTTAACTACTTTTTCTTTTTTTAAAAAAATTCCAAAAAACACCAAAATGGAGGAACAATGCTTACAGGACACCAAAAGGCTTTTTCCTCCTCCTTCTCCCAGCACCATTTCCAACCCCATTCACTGCCAAGCCAATGTAGCTCTGAATGACTGCAACAGGAGGAAGACTCTCAGCTCCCATGGAAATAATGCCACCATTTTTTAGTATGTTTCCAAAAAATCGAATCCAGTGTAAATCAATATGGAGACTGAGCTTCAAACTGCTTTTTTGCACTACTTTTAATATGGAGTCTAGGGATTGTATTTTATTCTGCATGTGTCAGACATTTCTCCAAGGACTAGAACAAAACTGAGTTTATTTTGTTCTTTACTCTTTGATCTCAGAACCATATGGACGATTGTAAAGGTCCTTGACTCCAGAGTGAAAGCATCACTTGAAGCTCCAGAATTGAACATCTGACCACAGTTTCCAAGGAACACGGCAAGACCAAGCTAACCCACTGTATTGCTACTAAGCTATTCTGCTAGAGGAACCAAGTGAGAAAATAGCTGTTCACCTACGACACATGCAGATATCTAAGGCCAAAGCAGCATCATAGTTTGACTGAGCTCTTAGCTTAAAACCTGAGAAAGGAGGAAAGGAAAATGTGTTTATATGTGGTGAGAAGGAGGTCTATAGTCTTATCTGGGGAACTGTGTCTCAACTGTTACTCAAACAGCAGGATCAGGACCTCTCCCCCTCATTCATGACTATACACAATATTCCGTTGAGCCCAAGATAACATTAACAAGCATGGTGCATGATGAAGTTTAATCTCTTGTGGCTTAGACATGTCATGTCTTCCAGAGCAAAGCTTATTACCAGACAATGACTCCTGTGATACACCATGTCTTTTTTTTTCTGGATGTTTTAATAAACCAATGAGAGTGAGACGAACACCAGGCACATGGCTCCATGCAAGCATGTGCTCACAGAAAGACCTCTCCCTAGCTGGAGTGCAAAGCCATCCCAAATGGATCCCAATGGGATTTCACAACTACAAACCTCTCATTGGCATGTGGTGTTGAAAAAGTGCTTAAGAAATGTTTCATGGGTTGTTAGAACTAACTTTGTATCTCTCCTGACTAGTTTTAGTGCCTCAGGTGATATGTACAGGTGCTAATGATCATTATTATTTACTGCATGATACTGCCTGAAATAGAGTTGTGAATCAGTGCCCGACAGAATAACGCAGAACAGAAAGATGGCCCCTGTCCAAGAGGTGTCCAGAGCCACGAGCAGCACAAGAGTCAGACGCTGTATACTGAGCTCTGTCAAATATTTGTACTTTAAAAAAGTAACACTTATCTAAACCTGGCCCTACGACCAAGTATGCATGAATCAGAGAGAGAAATGTATCAAACACATTTTATAAACTGCTACGTGTTTTCTGAAAAGGTTCTTAGTATATCCACCAATTTGATGTCTTCTAAATTGTCAAGACTAGAAATGTAATAAAATGTTTAGAAGGAGTGATTTACTAGCTTTCTAATGGAACAAAACATTTAAGATGTGAGACTTCTCAAATCAAAGTTAAATCTGGCACAGAATTGAATGTTACCAAGACAGAAGACATTAGTGCATCCATTTTGGAATAAAGAAATTCAAGATTTAGTATAGTAATTTTAAAGGAAGTATTATAATATCTTAAGTTGCTTGTCTTAATGTCAGACTAGACCATCTTAGCTGAAAAAATACCTTTTCTGAAGACTATAATTTTACTTCAGTATTAAATCTTAAAGCATTAGATCTTTTTTACTCTTTTCACATATGTATTCTGTAGAAAAAAAAAATTTAAAATGTGTCATAGAGAAGAGGTTTCATTTTTTACGAATCATCCCTCAAATATTTAGCTTTACATTCCCGTATATGGCCTCGATCCTTTAATATTGACAGCTAATGCAGACTGCTTCCTTGAGTTCCCCCACTGGGAAACTTCGTGGTAGTGGACTTTTGTACGGGTTTCAGTGCCCAGGTAAACACATTACACAGAGGGGTTGGAGGCAAAGCATGCAATCTGCTCCTCACCCCTCTGTTTCTGTATCTTGTATCACCTAGAAACTGTTACCTGCTTGTGTCAGGTATATATTGTTTACTAGGGACCCAGAATTAATTTTATCACTGTATTTTCATCCACTGTCTGATAACAAAGGAGGAATATACTGAACAATTTTAACAAGTCAGAGTAAAATTAAATAGAAAATTAATACCTATCCCAAAACATAGTTTATGGACTACAAAATTCTCTACCTCTGAAGTTAATGAGAAGGAAATCAACAGAATTATCGATATTAAAACTAACATTAATGAAAACAAAATAAAAATCTCCATTGACTTCTAGGGAGCCAGATTTCTGATAAAATGATACTACAATGGTTTAAGATGTCAGCTTAATATCACTGACCTTGTGCAGGAGACACAAGGGCAAAAATGGGGCTATGTGTGGTGCATGCATGCTAGTAAGCCTCTGGTTTGCATGGTGGCTCTATTTGCTGATGTCAGAGAGACTTCAGCATGATATAGCATTAATATTGTCTCACATGTCAGATAATGCAAATACAGAAAATTACAAGTAGTGTGAGCACGTACTGAAGATGAGCTCTGTGACATCCATTATGTAGAAGCAAAATCATCTTACCTCATGAAAGACGGCAGCTTGAAGGCTAAATTTAATGAGTCTGATTCTGATCTCGTACTAGGTTAAACCAAAAGTGACTCAATTTCAGGTAATGGAAATGCACTGCTGCTAAGCAGAAAGAGAGTCAAGGCTATTAATGCAGCTGGCTATGCTTCTGTAAAAGTTGACAGCCTACTAAAGGTTGCTGTTCATTAGCATCTGATTTTTGACAGTCATCATAACTGTTATTAGAAAACCTCCAGCAATACTAAGTTGAGATACAAATTAAAAATAAGCCACTGGTACCTTTAAATGTGCCATGAGCTTCGTTTTGGCACTGGTATCTTTGAGCAGAGGCTTACAGTTCAATTCAGACAGTTAGCAGGGTGCTGACAGCAACATGTTGGTACAAGGCTGTACTTCTCTCTTTGGTTTTGTTTTAATTAAAGCCGCATTTATTTTTTAAAGCAGGTCATAAAGCTAACCTACTCTGACAACACAGAATTACATTATAAAATCATGCCTTATAATAATTACAAATCTCTGCTAAAGCAAATTGAAATGAAATTAAAGTACCGGCATACATTGCCTCTCTTCCTGATAGGAAGAATTTATCTGATCAAAATTACCACAGACTGCTCAGAGTTTCAGCTTCCTGCTCCTCTGCATCAGTTAATGCGACGGAGCTTTAGCTCCAAAGGAAGCCCTCTAAGCACCTAACCTGCCACTTGGCTATACCTATACCACATGGCACAACTACAACCCGTTTCAGTGGCATCATTTTCTCAGCAGCTAAGGATGGCACCCTCCACATGAATCTTGTCCTTTCACACTTCCAGAGGGAATAAGAAATGCTCATGTCACTATTTAAGTGAGGTAGTTTAAAGCAGAAGTGAAAAAAAATACACATATATATACAAATACTATTATATAATATTATTATATAGCTGTAAGTGTTAAATGCAACAGGCTGGTTTGTCTGGGGTGACATTACTTATATGACACATATGGAAACTATGGGGTGGAATTTCCGTGAAAACAGTCCTTCCCACAAAATTTCTGGCACTTTGGAATCTCTACACAGATAGAAATCCTGCGAGGACAATCTGTCTCATTGTACTTGAGTCCTCCTTGGTTCAATTGGAAGCCGGGGGCCAAATCCTTAATTTGTGTGAACAGGAAGAATTCTGTTGAAACAAATAGAAACGAATCAAGGGGAATTTTCAGTCCAGAACTATAATAAAGAAAAAGGTTTCTAAAACCTTCAGAACCTCAAAAAACACAAACCAAATCCCTTCACAGAAGTGTGTGGGATGAGTGGAGGAGGAGGTGTTTTTTTCTTTTCCTTTCCTGATGCCCTGCCTAGAGCAACAGACTTCATCTTCTGTTAAGAAGTTTTACAGCCAAGGTAACCCCCTTGGTCCGCTGCAGTGAGGTACTCGGTACTTCGTCTCTTCATTTCTCAGTGTTCCTCGGAAATGTGAACCACAATTAACTGCTAACTTCAGAATGTACCGAGTCAAGAATTTCAAGGTTAGAGAGAACACAGTGTGCCACAGTTTGAAGATGCATATATGTGAGTCACATTTTATAGGAAATGTCAACAGATGTCAGGGCATGAAAAGTCTAGAGTCTGTGTTGTGGTGGTCACATAGTGTGGTCATTCAAGAAGTGGACTGAACATTAAATGGACAAAGAAACTTTTTAGCAAGGCTTGTTGCAATAGGACAAGGGATAACGGTTTTAAACTAAAAGAGGGTAGATTCAGACTAGAGATAAGGAAGAAAGTTTTTAAAATGAGGGTGGTGAAACACTGGCACAGGTTGCCCAGAGAGTTGGTAGACGCCCCACCCTGAAAACATTCAAGGTCAGGTTGGATGGTGCTCTGAGCAAACTGATCCAGTCAAAGATGTTCATTGCAGGGGGGTTGGACTAGCTGACCTTTAAAGGTCCCTTACAACCCAAACTACTCTATGATTCTATTCTATAAGTCTGTGATACAGTGGGCAAGAGCAGAAAGGGCCAAGTCCCATTCCTGTCTCCCCTTTCATCTGAGTAACTCTGGGGATGCCCTTTCCATCCACCATGAGACACTTGGATTTCAGTTTCTTGCCAAGGGAAGAAGATAAGGGACGTCCTACATAGCAGAAAATGGCCATGTATTAATAGATGGCTTTCTAAGGCTTCTTCTGTGTCTCCCTCTGCTCTTCAGCACCTAAAGTTTTTTTTCTGGTTGAAATGCACTGAGATGGTGTTTGCAGCTCAGGAAGTATTACCTGACAGTAGCACCTCAGTGGTATAAATTACTTTCCCCAGGTCTCTGGATTGGGGCTGCATCAAGCCGGTGGTATTTAAGTTTCCAGAAAGCAACCCTGATGAAGTAAACATAGAGCAAACTGCGCTGCTGCAATAACCTAGCAGAGAGGTTATGGGAGCACTCATTAATTGCTGCATTGCATGACAAGCTGAACTGGTTACCAGTTTGTTTCCAGTTGCACTGGAATCCAAATTCCCAGTTTATATCTCCATGAACAAAGTCCAGCATGGTTTGGATGCTGCAGCTCCTTTCATCTACAGATGTTGAGATCAACTGCAATCTTGCATTTAAGCGATCTGAATTTTCTGTGCGTGCAGGTGGGGTTGACATATACCTTTGTGGATGAAGGTATTTCCTAATCAGAACCTTCAGCTTAAGCAACAACTTGCTTTCCTTAATGGTTTGGCAAAGTCAACTTGTATTGCCCTTCAGAGCATCCAGCAAAGCTAGCTATTCACTCAGGTTCCTGCTGAGAAATCTGCCTGGGGAAGTAGAGGCCTGGAGCATGGATGGGGATGGGTGAGAAGGAACGTAGTTATTCATATCTGATATGGTATCATGTTTTTAACTGATTTGCAAATGCTCCCAGATATCATTATAGAGACAGAGAGACAAACTGAAAAATTATGTAGATACATCAAAAATAACTTCCAGGATATGGAGCAACTGTTGCTACTTAGATTATAATTTTCCAAACGTCTCATTTCTTCATGAGGGCTGTGGTGGGTGTGGTGGGAATATACTTAGCAAAATCAATCCCCAAAGAGCTAAAATTTTGAATGATAAAGAACTGTAGCTGTTATCTAGGAACTCTGTGGGCTATGAGTGAACACAGAAGCTTCTGCTTCTAATTCTACTAAGTGACTTCCACTTTGCAATGGTGTTTATCTGGGGCAGCCCAGGAGTGTCTAAACTGGCAGAACAGGTAGCGGAAGACTTTCAAAGTATTCCTGACATCAAGCAAGTCACTTCACTTCCCTTTTTGCTGCTCTCTGTCTGTCATGTCATCCTTAAGGCTGAAATCTTGCTTTCAAGATCTCAGTCTAAACCTTTTGGGGCAAGAGCAGTGTCTATTTGCTTGTCCATACAAGTGCTAGCACAGCAGGTCCCAGTCTTCGTTACAGCCTGCAAGTGCTATTACAGAATACCTGGTAATAATGGGCAAAAAGGATGAAGTCATCTTGAGCTCTTGTCCCATTTACTCACCACCCATGGAAGTTTCTATATTTGCATCTCTGAGGGTAGAACAGATTTGCCAGGTCCCTCTGGACCCAAATTTGGAAAGATCTACCTTCTCTCCCACCTCTGTTCACTGTGATAAAACAAGTTCCTGCCATATCTATCAGACTAATGTTTTCCTCTGTGTTCTTTAAGTGCCCAGGAAGCTGGGCATTACATTCAAAGCCAGGGACCGGAGCAGAGTTTGGCATAGCAGACTTTCGTAGCCTAGGTTACTCTAAAATCCAAAACCTGCCAAAATAACCCCAGAAACACATATAATCCAACTCCCATTTGTGTGTCCAGAGTATCTATGTCTAACTTGGCTACTTAGTGGTTTTGCGGTATTCATGAATACACAAAAGTAGTGCTTGTCCCGAAACTTAGACAATGGTTTATTTCCTGCGCAGTGATTATATATATGCTGCTGTAGCAGCTGAGCATCGGGGCTACGGTGACTCTAAAGCACAGCAAAGAGTGGTCTATGAACCAGCACTGAAGGAAATCCCTTTACGAAAACGAAATGGTCCTTGGAGGGCCATTTCCAGCGCAGTGTGATCAGACAGGATTTAGCTACGGGTTTGCATTAATAAGAGCTTGTGGTAAATTCCTAGACATTGCATTAAAGAGGAACCTGAGTAAGAAGATGGCTATTGATTATTCAGCTGGCTGGGCCTTGTGGATCGCATTTTCATGACAGCGTCAATGTTAGTACATGTGTGCATTGGCCATGCACCTGCCATAAAAGTAGTTTGCACATCTTAGCTCTTACATATACACTTTCCACTGTTGCACACACAGTTGTGGTGTCTATCTGATCATGCCAATTTAGAAAATTCATCATATAAATATCTTAAGGATCATTAACCAAAGAATTCTACTTCATGCACTGGTTTCAAATGAACTCTTGCCCTGCGTTCTCTATTTTTTAAATGTCTCAGCTCATTTGAAAACCAAGCAGACTTCAATCTCACTTAGTAGCTGAAGCAAAGATAACCTGGTAACCCATACAAAGGGATTCGTATACAGCACAAGTGTGTAAAAATGGTCCTTTTGAAGTCTTGTCCTCACACCAGAAGGTTTTAGAAGATAATGAGATGAACCACTGCAGTAGTTCACCTGCTTAATTCCACAATGCAGACTTTTAGCACCTGGTAGAAGTAGACTGGGTGTGAGACTTCTTTCAGGATAAAAAGTACAGTAACATTGTGTGTGACATACTCCGTAAGGCAACTGGTCGAAAAGTAAAGATTCTTCTTTAGACTCAAATGTTTGTGGAAATAGCCTTATTTTTGCTATTCATGTATCTCTAAAAGTAAATATTCAAGGCTGTAGGTTCATGCTGTAGACCACACTGAGTACTCTATGCCACATACAACTCTTCTAATTGCTGCATTTAAGATGCCTGAAAAAATGTCTACATCTGTGAGCACTACCAATGAAATAATGGTCCTAGTGACATTAGTAGCAATAAACATGCTTAGGAAGCTTTGGGGAATATTTCAGTGTGAAGAGATTGCTTTCCTCCCTTTCCTGCTCTACGCTACTTTATACATGTATACAGACATATCTGTGTACATATATATACACACACATATATTAACACAAATCCAGCCACCAGCTCCATTTTCCAGTTACTTCCCACAATTATTTTATTTAGGAAGCTCTGACTAAATACTTCTTTTGAAAATCCAGCTCCGTTGCTTTTAGCATTTTAGCTGCAAAGCAATTATTCATCCTGTCAGGGTAATCATCAAAAATATTGCTGTCCATGGTGTTTCTACAAGCCAATAGTAACTGGTTGGGTCAGTTCAGCCCAATTCAATGACCTTCCAAGAAAGAGTTGCCTTTTTATTCCCTTCCCAAACTACAGACCTGGGTGTTAGGGCATTGTTAAGGCATTGACCTCTTTCCCATGATTTCTGAGTCATAATCACTGACACCACCAAATTTCAGCTCTGCATCCCATACATCTGCAGGTGCATTCTCTCTTTTTTCTTGCAGAAGCTTAAAGCATATGTGACACCTTTTGATTTCAAGAAGCTATCTATCTGGAAAATAAATGTAGAAGCATGGGTTCAGTTCAATTCCCCTATAATGATTGGAGGGAGCTCAAGTTTTTACTGATTTGGTGGGCAAATTTGAACTGGAAGCCAACAACAGGGAACAACAAGATGCGAAGATGCAGTCACTGAGTGACTACCTTGAAAGGTAGCTTATGTGTAACCCAGGGATGCACTCTCACCAGGTGTAAGTTGCCTCGACTTCCCAGGATTCAGTGATTTACACCCACAGAGGCCTGCTCAGAGGATGGAACAATGTTACACTTGACTTTCCAGCACCATTTTTTGGTGCAAGTGGGAGTTCAGACAGCCTCCATCCCAGGCCTACCTGGTTCCTTGGCTGGTACTCATACAGCCCTTCGTGTTGCTGAAAGCCGTCCTCCCAGAGCCGCACGAGGAAAGCTGGCTCGTGCTCAGCAGCGATGTAGTCCTGACAGCTCTCACAGCATCGAGAATAGGGATGGCAGCGTAAAACACTACGATTTCTTCCCTTTTCATTCTTTCCTTTGCTCCTAGTCTAAATATACATGTGCTGGACATCTCCTTCTTTTACCCTCTTCTAAACCACAGAGAGAAAGCAGGCTCCAAAATGGTCACTACCACCTGCCTCAATATCCAGCCCCTTCCGTATTCATTCAGACTATTTTGCACATATCGGTTCAATATTCTATAATCAACCTCTATCCACATTGCACCGATAAGTAAACTGAGGCCCAGAACAGTGACGCTGCAAGATGATACAGTGAGTTAGTGTAGAAACAAGAATAAAACTCAGGAGTCAGCTGCTAACCACATAAGCTATTCCTGCTGCTGGCCTCAAAAGTAAAAATAATGGTTTGGAGTCCTCCAGTTTTCATTATTAGCTTTTTGGATGAGTTTTGCCTAAGGGGAATGAGTTGTTCTCTGCTGTTGCATCAGTATGTTTCACTTCAGCTGAATTATGTGTCACTTTATGGTGGGGTTGTCTTCTTTTTTTTCTCGGCTGCACTTAGGGAGATCTTTGTGAACATCTTGTTTGACAAATTCTACACCACCCACATAACCACTTTGAGGCAAACTTAGCACAGTCAGAGACAGAGCTGGGCCCACTTTTCTTTGGTGGATCTCGCCTTCTTGTTGCTAATTGCAATCTGCAAGGCCCAGTGGCCGGAGCAGAGCATGGGGCTTGGATCTAAGTACTCGGTGCTTCGCTTTGCTGTTTCTTCCTTGTGGCTTTGGGCAAATCACTGAACTTGATTGATAGTGTGTTCATTCATGTGCTTGTTAGTTTCTAATGAAAATTTCAGCCGATGCAAAAACTATTTGCAGCAATATTTTTATGGGTTTTTTTTAAGGGAGGAGAGATTGCATAAAAAAAGCCAGAAAAGAAATTTGTATTTCAGCAAACACTTTAAAAAAACTACAACAACAAAAAAAAAACAAAAACAAAAAACCAAATCAAACCAAAAACCTTTCATGGAAGTTTTCAAGCAATAGTGCAGGGGCAGAGAAATGCCTGGTTGGTAACCTGCCCTGTCTTGATTCAGCTGCTTCAGTCTCAAATGTCAACAAATACTGGTGACTTTCAAAAATCCGTAGGCTGTGTTTTGGATGATATTTAGTTAAGCAATACTTCTTGTGTATAGAATAGTCTTGATTACATTATCTAGCAGAATAAAAACAGATGGCAATGAAGTAATTATTTATCTTCCTGGTGAATTTTAATACATGGGGAAGTGAGGGCACAAAAGGATTGGTTTAAACTTGGCATAATATGGTCACTGCAAGCTATGAAAGCTTTCCCCAACCAGCTCTGCTCATGCACCTAATCTTGACCTGAAGGCACTGCTACCGCTCTAACCTTCTCCTACTTGAGCTAAAACATCTTATTTCCACTTCCTCTTCTCAGCCTGTTCCTGGTTTGCCTTCCTCTGCACCAGCACAGCTGCACACCATCCAGTGACCCGGCACAGCAGCGCAGCTCGGGAAGCACCGGTACATCCATCCATGCAATGAGACCAGACAGACAAGAATGATCCACGGCAAAGGCAGAAAAATACAGAACAGCTCACTGGAGTCAGTAATCAAAGCGCTGCCAACTGTTGAGAAGTTTAGTGGTGCTCACTGCAGTGGGGAGAATATTAATGTACTTCTGATGAAAACCTGGCCCATCCCCATTTTGGATGTGTAGTATCTTCTGTGATTATGGCACAGCTGTTTCTGAGCTGGTAGCAGGCTTGAGTGATATTCCTCCACCGCATGTTCAATGATCAAGACCTGCTGCTTGTATTTGTACCATTTGTGGCCATACAGAGCAACCATTCGCCCCTGCACAGTGATTGCTAGGGCCTACACTGTGGAACAAGTGCAGTCAACGTGAGAAGCTGCTCTTGGGGCCAAAGAGGACAGTCTGGCAGAACAAAACTGAGCCATGAATCTTTCGTAATTTAGTATGCTTAACAGCCTGGGTGGATGCTGAATTTCATTATCCCTTCAAATTGCTGCAGATTTGTTCAAAGGAGCTTTCTCTTGTTGGTAGGGCCACACAACAAGAACCAGCATGTTCACATCTGACAATGGCGTTAACCGCCTTCAGAGCAGCAGAAATAAGCGCACCCGCCAAGCGATGCTGTCTGCCAGCCTCAGAGATAGGTGAATGGGAGTATTCCTGCAGACACCTGCCAACTGTGATCCATCCCCTTCTGCCTCCCCTCCAGGTGAAACTCTGATTCAGCATCTTAAACAAAACCGCAAAACCTGCTTGTCAGTCTGGGAGCTCTCTCGCCTCTCTCTTCCCTCCACCACAAGACTCTACATGCAGCTGTGCGGCTGCCCAGGGGCTGGAGCACAAGAGCAGGGTACATTCGGCAACAGCCTGACACTGGCTGCTGTTTGAGAAACTGCTGGGCTTTGGCTTGCTCGGGGAGAGCGGTTGATGCTCCCGAGGCTTGGCAAAGCTGTCCAGACTTGCGCTCCCAAGGAGTGCTTTTCAGCACATCCTGGGCTTTGTCACCCAGACAGAACTATATCAGGGGAGTTTGCTGCTTTTCAGCAGCAGAAGTCTGGTGGTTTGTTCCTACCCAGTCTTCTTTTCACGTAATTTAATTCTATTTTATTTTTGCTAAGTGGCTTGAAGTGACGATGAAGTAGAAACACAATAAAAGGATAATCCTGAATGTAGTTACTGCTCCAAGCAGAGACACCAGAGCCTTCCTAAGCCTGGACTTGCTTTGGCCCCCAAAGCAACCTCTGTTCAGGTGGGCAGGAGGTCTGAGTGACAATTTTTTAGCTGACTGGAGTTGGCTAGAATTTATGTTCAACCTGATACAGCCTTTGCTGACATTCTTGTACTTGCTTGAGTCATCCCATTGCCTATTACAACCCCCCCTTTCTTAGTTCTTGTTTTTTATGTTTGATGAGGTTCACATATCACAGTCAGGTTTGTTTACTCTCTGGAGACTGTTGGATTTCTTTTCACATTTTCCTACAGCACAGAGTCCAAGTTGAGAACTAGCATAGCCTTCATCCTTAGAATTCAGCTGGCCTCTTTATCCTCTTCTTCTCTGACAAGTGCTTTTATTTCCTATTGTAACCCAATTTTTTTTGTCCTGTTCTCTGTAGTTATTCAAACAGATCCATCCAAACTATTAAAAGCGGCCTTTTCAGAGTAGAAGTATTCAACTTTTTATCTCTTCCCTTAACAGAAGTGCAGGCATACAGACTTTTGAGTAAGTGTGAAGGGCAAATATATTAGCTTTGGATATCAAAAGAAAGGCAGAAGGAATTGTCATCCTACCTAATAAAATGAAAAATCCTGGGAAACACTGTATTTGGAAAGTGGAGAAGATTCAGCACCTCTCTTTCCTCTCTGCTATCTATCCAAAACAGCGCCAGAATAAGCATTAACCCATAACATGGAATTTAAGCCCTTTCCTTGTCTGGGTGGCTGTAGCAGTTGAAAACAAACATCCCAACATCCCTGAATTTGAAACTGGATCTGAACTGTGCCACTGCAGCCTCTCTCTCCCCCTTCATTAGGCTACATCTAAAGACATGAATTTTGCACCTGAAGAATCATAAAACAGACTTCTGCCCTTTAGCAAACACATTTTGATAATACCTCAAGAACATGCCTGTAAATTAGGAGAAATGGCGTAGATATGTCATTAAATCTTGAAAGAGAAGTTGATAGTGTAGAGTAACAAGAAGATACTAATTGTATTTAGAAAGCTTTTCATTAGATTGAATAGAAGGAATTAAGCTCCTCTGTGATTGCCTCACAGTCCTAGATATTATGATGCTTGTAGAGGTCCACAAAAACTAGACTGATTTTCAGAGACTTGAAGGGATGTGGAAGCAAAACTCCAGGCTTTGAACAGTCAGTGAAAGTGAGATTAGGAGAGGAGCAAAGCAGTGTTACCCTGAGAAAGCAGGGCACGTAGATGAATAAAGCAGCTCCCACCTAACAAAGAAATTTGCATTAAAGTCTAGCCTCCTTTTCAGATCAGGGATATATCAATATCAGAACATGAAAACTTGATTCTCTTCATTGTTTGAACCACAGTCACTAGCTTTTAGACAACTGTTTCCAGAGCTTCACCTCAAGCACTGCTCTAAAGTCATTCCAGAGCTGGGTGGGTCCTTTTCTGACCTTAATCTAATCAGGTTAATCTAATCAGGTTAATGAGACTGCATGTGGCAGCAATTGCCAATCAGTGCTTGAAGCTGTAAAGAGGGAAAGGTATCAGGCCCATTTGTATCCAGCCTCTAGCTAGAAGCACTCTGGGTCTTCAGCCGTCTTGTGAGTAGATGTCTCTTCCATCCTTTATTCTCTATAGTTTTGTACCAGTTGTTATAATTGTTGATTGCCTGAGTATAGAATTGAGCAATCCCCTTACATGTTGTGCTTCTACACACACAGAAATAGTTGTGACTGTAGGAATCTCCTTTGAGAGAGGCAAAGCTTCATCACTGCTATATCATCTCAGGTGGACTGGCAGAGGTCTTTGTAGGCTTTCCTGGAGAAGTCAAATCTGGATTAAATGCTGTTGAGGTACATGAAGTATTTAATGCTGCTCAAAGATCTTGTTTTAGGCTCTTGGCAGACTTGGGTACTGGCTTCGTGCTCTGATCAGCAACTTGCAAGCAAGGGGAGATAGTTTCTTCTACTGAACAAATAAAATGTTTTATTCCAGTTAACATGTATCCATCCCAGAGCAGTAACCCTGGGTATGGCTTGTAGTGCTTCTGCTTGAATCCCTCCATGTAAACAGGCTCTATCTCTATAAGGAAGTTTCTCTGTGCTAATTTCATCTATGATCTGTAGTTTGTCTAGCAGTTTTCTAGTTCAGGTCCTGTATATTTTTTTGTCATAATGGATTTTATGAAGCTTCTACCATAAACACAATGCAAAATAACTTGTAAAACTTCTAGTGCTTCAGAACTCAATACTGAACTTAGAATCCTTGGTCTGGACAGGAATATGGGCGTTAACTCTCAGCCTAAAAATAATGCACTGAAGAGCTTGGCTGGAATACCCCTGCGTAAGACCATCTGTCATGGCTGAGCCACAAACAGTTTGGTACATTGCTGATCTGCCTCGGTGTGCTGTTAAGTTGATTTTGTCAACCCACTGGTGAGGCATGTTTTTCTCATTCACTTAATTTGTTTCTCTTGGAGAGTGTTTCTCTTCAGCAGTTGTCACCAAGTCAATGTGACATGAAACAGGAGGGAGGAGAGGGCCATATTCTGCTTGGCCTACTTAGTGTCTCCCTGGCTGTAACTGTACAGGGTAACCACGGCCTGTTCTTGTGTCCATCCTGCTGCTGTTTCTCTGACTCTCGTTGCAGACCCTGCTGTCTGCCTACCTGGAGATGAACAAAACCTTGATAACACCTGTATTGCGTTTGTAAGGCAAGGTTTTGGTAGTGCAGGGGCTAAAGGTGTGGCTTCTGTGAGAAGCTGCTGGAAGTTTCCAGTAGAGCCAATGCCAGTCAGCTTCAAGACGGATACGCTGCTGGCCAAGGCTGAGACAACCAGAGACAGTCATAGTGCCTCTGGGATAATGAATTTAAGAAGGAGAGGAGGAAGCGCAATTGCAGCAGGCAACAGGAGATGATGTGAGAGAAACCATCCTGCAGACCCCAAGGTGAGGGCAAGAGGTACTCCGGCTACCAGAGCAGAGGTTCCTGCAGCCATGGAGGTCCACGGTGGAGCAGATCCCCACCCGCAGCCCACAGAGGACCCCACACTGGAGCAGGGGGCTGCCTGAAGGAGGATGTGACCCTGTGGGAATCTCATGCTGGAGCAGGCTCCTGGGAGGACCTGTGGACCCATGGAGAGAGGAGCCCATGATGGAGCAGATTTGCTAGCTGGACTTGTGACCCTGTGGGGGACACATGCTGGAGCAGTCTGTCCAGAAGGAGTGCACCCCATGGGAAGGACTCCTGCTGGAGAAGTTCATGAAGGACTGCAGACCATGGGAAGGACTCATGTTGGAGGAGGTTGTGGAGAGCTGCCTCCCATGGGAGGGATCCCACTATGGTGCAGAGGCAGAGTGTGAGGAGGAAGGAGCGGCAAACAAAGTGTGATGAACTGACTTCAACCCCCATTCCCTGTCTGCCTGTGCCGCTTGGGCAGGAGGGAGAGAATTTGGGAGTGGAGTCAAGCCCGGGGAGAAGGCATTTTCAGGTTTGGTTTTTTCTCATCATCCTACTCTGATTTTATTGGTAATAAATTAAACTGATTTCCCCAAGTCAAGTTTGTTTTGTCCATGATGGTAACTTGCAAATGATCTTTCCCTGTCTTTATTTCAACCCATGAGCCTTTTCTTTTCTCTCCCTGTCCAGCTGAGGAGGGAAGTGATAGAGAAGTGGCTTTGGTGGGCACCTGGTGTCCAGCTAAGGCCAACCCACCACAATGTCTGCCGGCAGTGACTGGAATTTTGTTCCCTTTTTCCATTTCTGCTGACTACTGAAGCCCTTTCAGCCTTGGTAGTGAGCAGTTTCATTGAGGGAGTTGCATTTTCCAAAAGTCCTTCTGATCATTCCAGTCCTCACTACAGAATACCGCTTGTGTGGAGTTACTTAGAGTGGATTTTATATCAACATGCATTTCGGCACCTTGGGATTCACCACTCTATTCTTTCTTTCAATCCTCCTGTCCTTTTCCTCTCTCTGCTCCCTGCATGTTGTGTTATACCTTGTTACTACATGCCTAAGTTATGCTTTAAATAACAGCTGTCTGATTCTTTGCTGCTTCTCATGCTTAGCTAATTATTTTCAATTTATTGATTTTTCCACATGGAGATTAATGGCTTAGCTCTCAAACCCTATATCCACACAGCTGTGAGCCAATGCATGGGTATGGGAAGGGGCGGGCATGTATGTGTTTATGTGGTTGATCACCTTTCTAATGAACTTGTGTGACAAACCAAAGGGATTTTTCTCTTCCTTATTCATAAAAAGCCACCAAGCTTCAAATCCAATGAGTAATCATGTTTCACAGGGAGTAAAATGCAATAAATAAAAACCTGATAAGTTTGCAATAAGAAAACTGTTAACATGTCTTTCCTACATCTTTAATTGCACTGGCTAATGTATTTTGGGTGTGAAAGTCATGCACAATGACAAAGTACCACGGCACAGATGTAAGGTGATGTGGGGTCAGAAGCTCCCCTAGGACCCCCACTTTGGTCCACCCCTCTGCCACAGCTCTTTCTGCTTCCTTGTTCTTCTGCATCAGCCTGTGGGGTGCAAACAAACAACTCTTTCCATGGTTCTTTCTAGCCAAAATAACATCAACGCTCCAGTGTACAGCGCAGCAGCTGCATTACGCAGCCAGAACAGGTACAAGAAGCACTGGATTCACTGCCAATAAACAAGTATCAAGGCAATGTAACCTGTGGGTATGAAACATTGACTCTGATCTTACTGGTTTATCTGACCAGTGAGATTCCATGGAATTATACTAACATAAGGCTGTGGATTTGAGCCTTATATGATATTAATTGGTAATTTGGGGGGTAGGAACTTTTTTAATGTTTTGCAACCTTCTCTACTGGCAGTTTTCACAATATCTTATTTTGTCAAGTCAAGTGTGAGTGTGACCAGGCTTTATCTGTAAGACACTTATTGCCAAGGGACTTGGGGAGAAGTAGGAAGAATTGGCTAAGCAGTGTAATCGGCAGTTAAAGTAAAAATAAACAGAAACATTGGCCAAGTGATTGCTGTTTAGCAAGTCTGGGCTGAGTATTTCTTACTTTCCTGGAGCCTATCAAAATGGTAGCCCAGCTTCTCTGCCTCTTTAGGATTCGTTGGCTTGCTGGGCCCTGAGCTGCAGGTTTGTAGTCAGTAGCTGAACACTGCAGATTTGACTAATTTCAGGGCATGTTCAGAACTCTTCAAAAACCAGCCCACTTGCTGATGTATGGATTGAGGTGTTCAGCTTAAAAAAAAAAAAAAAAAAAAAAAA
>Ga0065711_1032648_pt1 | contig 26960 bp, 20 predicted proteins | sample Hoacrofraction12_FD_59098 | JGI IMG/M metagenome (GOLD analysis project Ga0065711, IMG submission 59098) | Hoatzin crop microbial communities from Cojedes, Venezuela - Epithelial fraction 12 v2 (version 2) | ecosystem: Host-associated > Birds > Digestive system > Esophagus > Crop | place... | reverse complement strand
CACTCATCCCGCCCACACTTCCTGAGCTTCCCTAGGAGGATGTTATGGGAGACCTTGTCAGCCTTGCTGAAGTCGAGGTAGACAACATCCACGGCTCTCCCTTCATCTGCCCAGCCAGTCATGCCGTCGTAGAAAGCTATCAGATTGGTCAGGCTTTTAAACTGCCGCTGTCACACTTGATTCCGCCCCCGCTGAGTTAGAGCTGCCGCTCTTTGGCACCTCTCGCTTTCCCGCTCGGGGCACAGAGGGGGTAGAGAGGAGGGGGCTGATCTCTCTCGTCGCTTTTTTCCGCGACGCCTCTGCGGTTTTGCCACTGGAGAAAGGGTCCCTTGGTGCAAGCCTCTGCTCCAGAGCCCTTCAACTTCAGTAGCTTTGATACGTACGCTAGTACTTCATAGAAAAAACAGACAGAAAGCCACTTACTGAAAATGTTTAATCAAATTTTTTATCTGCAAGTATTACCATGAAAACTGTATCATTTAAGAGCGCAGAACAAACAAGGGTGTCTCCACCTTGTTCTAACCTAAAAATTAAATTAATTCTTACTTACCTTGTTATCACTGATTGATATCACTGATCAAAGTGGCCTAACCATTCCTCAGATGAAACGGTTTCCACTTTTGTTTCATAAAGTCAGTCTTTCTTCCCCTGATCTCAGTATACTTGGATAGAAATGGCATTTCTTTAGGTGTGTTGTGATAATCATCCCATCTATTGATTTCCTAAGGTGTAAGACTGGCTGTCTTATGTCAGCTCAAAGCACCGTGCAGTCTAGTCCATTACCTCTGCCACTGCCAATTAGAGGCTCCTATGGAAGAAGTTAATAAAGAGAACATATAGTAATATACTCCCTACCTATCCACTGCATTCTCCCATCTGACAGGAATTTCAGTCTCATGGTTGTCTTTAGCAAAAAATGGTGTGTTGTTCCCAACAATAATTAAGGCATTTTTTTCCATGTATTTTTCCAATTATCTCTTAAATCATGTTAACATCTGCACCATAGCCTCCCCTGGCAAAGAATCTTATAGCTGAGTGGAGATATATAATTTCATCTGTTTTTAACTCAATGGCTTAATCTGAAGTGGCTACATTCTTACACAAATAATCATCGAGTAACTGAACCCCATTGATTTTTTTTCACATTCACTGTTCTGCCCACATACTCTTCTTTCATATCCCTTCAAAAATTATTTGAAGATGATAGAAATGAAGGATGCATTAAAATTATATTCTCTGCACTAGAAGTAAGGTTTTTAAATGCTTTTTTACCTTATTTTCCTTATTTTCAGGATTTCTTTCTAGCTGAGATCAGCCAAACAAACACTTCATGTATAGATTCTGAAGCATCTATATTTAATTATTAAAAATGTCTACGGAATGTCAGTCCTCAGAACTGGATCTAATAACTGAGGCTGATCAGCCTGCACCTGTACACCACAAAGAAGGCAATTTTTTTTTCTGATACTGAGTAGTAACAAACATAGTTCTCTGAGGTTCTGTGCTAAGAGCAATGAACAGTGTACGAGAATTGTCCACTCCTTTTCTGCAGCATACTGAGAAGACAACTCTGCCCCTCCACCTTCTTTACTAAGTCTGACATTGGCTGTGTATGTTGACCCACTTTGTCTCCTCTGGATTTGAACTTTGTCCTTGAGCATGAGCTTCACATTTTATTACCACAGCTAGCAATGAAGAGGCATGAACGTTTTCCAGCCTGTTGCAGTCCATCCTGGATTAGAACACCTGACCTCTGTTCTCCTTGCTGCAGCCAGCTGGCAACTAGAAACACGTTACTGTACAGAAAAATAGATATCTTAATGTCTTTCTTCTATAGCAGATATGCTTAAAGGAGACTCATAGGCTTCTTCACTGAAGGAGGCATGACTGAAAGAATCCATGGTGCTTTGTTTTGAAATAAGTTAGTCTCCCTCGGCAGTGATTTAAAGAGATGATAGCTTATGTTGAAGATACACGTTACGCCTGAGCACATCTGACAGGTTACAAATTCTGAAAAATCCTCTTCTTCTTTCCTCCTCTTCTCCCCATTGCTGCTCCAGTCTTATGGTTCATTCTTCTCATGACTCCTTCTCTTCTATCCCTCCTTCTTGCTTCTGATTTAATCTTTTACAAAGGTGAATCAGCTGCTTGTCCCCTAATTTTTACTTTTGTTAGGTTAGTTTAAAGGGAGTTTAATGAGTTGACTCAGATCAGCAAAGGTTCTAAAGTGTAGCAAAACCAGTGCAAAGCGTGCATGTGGCAGTACGAGAGGGAGAGAGGGAGAAGACCCTGCTCCTTTTCAGCTGGTATGTTGGCTGAAGAATTACTGTACACCTCCTCCATAAATGTTGTATCTAATTTACTTGTAACTACTGAATTTACAGCTGTTGTGGTTGTTCAGAAGCAGCAAGGCTGTAGTATCTGTTGTGAAGACTGAACTATCAGTTACCACAGGATACAACATACTTTTTTTGTACCACTAATTAAATGGATTTTGCATATTCTTCCTCTATGGAATTTATTGCATATGCTTTTTTGAGTATTCATCCTATACTGGCTATTAAAATAGAACAAAAATTAGATATTTCTACAGAAAGAACTTCCCCAGTTTTGATTAGATGATTCTGCATCTATAAACAAAGCTCACAGCAGACCTCACACAGTAATGTTCATAATGTGTTATAGTACCATTATTTCTTTGTATATATGGTTAACTACATTTTTTGCCACAGGACCTTCAGAAAATTAGAACATGGGAATGGAAGCTGAATGGCACTCACAAGTGAAGGAATACAGTGTAGTTCTAAGAAGGGTTGGGAAAGAGGAAGAAAGAGACTATGTTGTGGTGCCTCAGTGACCAATTAAGGTGTCAAGCTCCTGAACAACATTAATAAATGGGAAGGAAAATTCAAGCTTTGCAAAGGAAAACAACAGTTGTCTGGCTGTGCAGCTGCCTTTGTACTTCTTCAGAATGATGGTAGGGACACTTGTCACAGCAGGAACATAACAGATTTAACACAAAGACCTCTCTAGGACTCACCAACCTAAGGCAGCACAGGGAGACTATGCAGTCACACCAGGTAGCCATGTAGTCTTTTTGATTCATCACACTACTTGCTTGCCAGGTGTTTTGTGGGACAGATGATTATTCACTCACTTTGTTACTGCCTGCACTGTAGCTTACAAAACTATGTTAAATGCATGGGTTTGAAATGTGATGGAAACAGAGCGTAAAGTAAGACAGAAATAAATTGAAGTACTTTTCCCCTTCTCTGATGACACTGACATAAAGCAAGCATTGTTTCATAAGGTAATCTTAACAGCTTGTTTTAAAGAAGTAGAGTTAAAAATGAAATTTACTGTGGAGATGTTCTGCGCATGGTGGGGTTAGCTGCCAATCAAGGCTCAGAATTTCCAACAAAAGTCTCCAGTAAGAGAAGGCTGGAGAGGCAAGCAGCTGTGACGACGTAAGCTCTGTGAGCACTAGATCAAGGTGTACAGGGGGAGTTCCCGAAGCCAGGGAAACCTGAGGAAGAGCAGAGAGCAGCCCCAGGAGCTGGCAGCTCTCATGAGAGAGGCTGACGGGCTTGGGGATGGCCAGTAGCAATGGCAAGAGGTTCAAATGACCCTAGGGAGCGTTATTGACCAGGAATGCTGTAAAGAGGGCATGCAGACAGAGTTCAAGAGGGCACTACGTCTTGCACAGAAGGGCAGTTAAGAAGGGCCATGAACACCGCTTGCAGGCTCACAGTCCATGGAAATGCTCTAGGTCTCTGCCATAATGGTAGGCACTTGCATGAGTTAAAACCAGTGTTTCTACAGAGAAAGCCACTGAGATGTCTGATGCTTCCACCCAGATGGAGCTGGTACAGAAGGAGACTTCTATACAGATGGTAGGTTACAAAGAGTCCCCAGACCATTCTGCTGCAGAAAAGGTAAATACATGCAAGAGATGTGTACAAGTTGATGATCTGCTGCGTCAGGTGGCCAAGCTGCAGGGAACAATTAAAAGGCTGTGCAGTATTAGAGGATCTGAGACAGAGATAGATAAATGGTTTCAGAACTATGGTCCTGTGGCAGACACCATGGAGAACAAGATACCTTGGACTCCAGTGACCCACAAAAGCAGGACTCTGCTTCAGTCTCCACCCTCCAGCACTACAACCAAAGCCAGATATGAAACTTTAACAGCTATAGACATCCATGATCAATGTCTGCTGCAATGAGAAACTGTACAAACAGCTCACAGTGGGTACAGCAGAAAGAAATGAAGAGTGCTCATAGTGGGTGACTCTCTGTTAAGGGGCACTGAGGCATCTATCTGCCAGCCTGACAGGGAGCCGTGAGAGGTATGCTGCCTTCCGGGAGCTAAGGTCTGAGATGTTGCCAAGGGGACGCCACAACTTGTCAAGAGTACAGACTACTATCCATTACTACTCCTTCATGTGGGCACAAATGACACCACAAACCAGAACCTGGGAAGAGTCAAGGAAGACTACATACCGCCGGGGGTGCAAGCTAAAAGTATTGGTGCCTAAATTATATTTTTTTCCATTACAGGAAAGGGTGCAGCCATAAACAGACATATAATGCAAATCAGGTTGTGGCTTCTTGGCTGGTGTCATTGTGAGGGTTGTGGTTTTTATGACAATGGGACATTCTTCAGTGATTATAGACTGTTAGGGAGGGATGGGATCCGCCCATCTAGAAGAGGCAAGGGAATCTCTGACAGCGTGCTGGCCAACTTGGTGAGGCCGGCTTTAAACCGAAGGACTGGGGGGGGGGCAGGGTTCAAAGTTGCAGTGCTCATGCCATTGCAATCAACTGGGGAATAAGTGAGACCAACCAGAGCAGTGACAAATGTTCCTTAGCTGCCTACCAAGGTGAGAACCAGAAGACCAAGCACCTCAAGTGTATGTGTATAAATACACATAGCCTGGGGAACAAACAGGAGGAATTGGAGCTCTGTGCTCATTCAGGAAGTTATGACACCATATGAATAACTGAAACACGGTGGGACAACTCACAGGACTGGAGGATCAGGATAGACACCTCTAGGCTTTTTCGCAAAGACAAGCAGGGAAGAAAAGGAGAAGGAATCGCATTCTATGTTAAGGAGAACCTAGAATGCATGGAAGTCAGCTATGGCGATTGTGGAAGCCCTATCAAATCCCTCTGGGTCAAGAGCAGAGGGATTGTCTCCAAGTGGCATCTGCTACTGACCTTCTAACCAAGATCATAAGGCCAGTGAAGCAATATTTGGGTCATGTAAGCAAGCTTCAGAACAATCACACCTGGTTCTTCTGGTGACTTCAGTTACCCAGACATTTGTAGGAAGAACAATACAGCAGTTCATATGTCATCCATCAGGTTCCTGGGGTGTGTAAAGGACTGCTTTCTTGTACAAATGTTAGATGTGCCAAGCAGGAATGAGGCACTGCTGGACTTGCTACTCACAAACCAAGAAAATCTGATTTGTAATATCTTGATTAGTGACAGCCTTGGCTGCAGTGATCACAATATTGTGGAAGTTGGGATCCTGCTGAACACACTGAAGATTAACACTGAGACAAAGATTTCAGATTTTAGAAGAGCAAACTTCAGCTCACTCATAGCTTATTTTGGAGGGAATCCATGGGAAGCTTCCATGGAGGATAAAGGAGAGAGTGCTGGGAGTTTTTCAATAACAGTCTCCTGGAAGCACAAAATAAGTTCATTCTCTTTAAAGGTGAGGGAAGTAGGGGGAACCAGAGACCCCCTTGGATTAACTGCAAGCTTCTGAGTCTGATAAAAACCAAAAAAGAAGCATACAAAAGAAGGAGAAGTGGATGAATACCTATTGAGAACTACAAGGGCATTGCCAGGATATGCAGAGATGGAGTGGGAAAAGCCAAAGTTCAGCTCAAATTGAAAATGGCCAGAGATATCAACAACTGCAATAAAAGGTTCTTTAGGTACGTAAACAACAAGCAGAAACAGAAGGAAAATATCTGCCTGCTGTTAAACAGGAGAGGTGAATTAGTCACCAACAATGCTGAAAAGGCAGAGGTTCTCAACACTTTCTTTGTTTCTGTCTTTACCAGCACTGTTGGGCCCCAGGCCTTGGGGAAAAAAAAATGTGGGTTGATGCAAACACAGACCCACCATCAGTGGAGGAAGAGTTGGTATGTGAACAGGAGTGTGGCCCCTACAAATCGATGGGCCCTGACATCATCAACCACAGGCGTTGAGAGCTGGCTGATGTCATTGCGAGGCCACTCTCCATAATCTGAGAAGTCATGGAGTCTGAGGGAAGTCCCAGAAGATTGGGAGAAGGCTAATGTCACCCCGATCTACAAGCAGGACTTCAACGAGGATCCAGGAAATTATAGTCCCATCAGTTTTACTTCAGTGCCTGAGAAAGTTATGGAACGAATCCTCCTGGGGGCTATCACATGATAAAAGAAGCACGTTGATTGGGAAAAGGCAGCACAGATTCACAAGGGCAAATCATGGTTGACAAACCAGATCTCCTTCTATGACAAAGTAACCTGCTTGGTTGATGTGGGGCGAGCAGTGGGCATCGTCTACCTGCTTTTCTGCAAGGCTTTCGATAGTGTTTCTCACAGACTCCTCCTAGAGAAAGTGATGCATTAAGGTGTAGACAAGTGGTCTGTGCAGTGGGTGCAGTACTGGCTGACAGGCTGCACCCAGAGGGTGGTGGTAAATAGCTCCTCTTCAAACTGGCAACCAGTCACAAGTGGGGTCCTCCAGTGATCAATACTGGACCTAACACTGTTTAATATCTTCATACGTGATTTTGATGACGGGATCAACTGTACCCTGATGAATTTTGCCGAGGATACCAAACTGAGTGGGGTAGTGGACACTTGGGAAGGGAGAACCAGCCTCCTGGAGGACCTGGATAGGCTGGAAGAGTGGGCTAACAAGAACCTTTTGAAGTTCAACAAGGACAAGTGTAAGGTCTTGCACCTGGGAAAGCATAATCCAGGAATTTAGCACAGGCTGGGGTCTACTTGGCTGGGAAACAGCTCTGTAGAAAGGGAACTGGGGGTCATGGTGGACAACAAGCTCAATATGAGTGAACAGTGTGCTGCAGTGGCAAAGCAAGCCAACAGGATTCTGGGTTGCATGAACCAGTGCATCACCAACAGAGGTGAAGAAGTCATTTCACTCCACTCAGAGCTTGCAGGCCACTCCTGGAATGCTGTTCAGTTTTGGTCCCTGCTATGCAAAGGACTGGGAAGCCAGCCATATGAGGCTGAGAGAATTGGTTTTGTTCAGCCTTGAAAAAAAAGCTTAGGAGAGAACTTATCACCATGTTCCAGTATTTAAAGAGTGGTTAGAAAGAAGATGGAGACGCCCCTTTTGGAAGAAGTCACTTGGAAACTATGAGGGGTAATGGGTACAAGTTACTACTGAGGAGATTCTGACTGGACAAAAGAGGAAAATTTTTCATAATGAGAACAATCAGCCGTTGGAATAATCTCCCCAGGGAAGTGGTGGTTTCCCCAACATCCCCCACATCCTCCTGGAGAAACTAGCTGCACGTGGTTTTGGTGGGTGTACGCGTCACTGGAAAAAGAACTGGCTAAAGGGCCGAGCTCAGAGAGTGGTGGTGAATGGAATTAAATAAAGCTGGTGGCTGGTCACGAGCGGTGTTCCCCAGAGCTCAGTTTTGGGTCCGGTCTTGTTGAACATCTTTATCAATGACCTGGATGAGGAGATCGAGTGCTCCCTCAGTAAGTTTGCAGACGACACCAAGCTGGGTGGGAGTGTCAATCTGCTTGATGGTAGGAAGGCTCTGCAGAGGGATCTGGATGGACTGGATTGATGGGCTGGGGTCAGTTGTATGAGGTTCAACAAAGCCAAGTGCCAGGTCCTGCACTTGGGTCAAAACAATCCCATGCAACGCTACAGGCTTGGGGAGGAGTGACTGGAACTCTGCCCAGTGGAAAATGACCTGGGGGTGTTGGTTCACAGACGGCTGAACACGAGCCAGCAGTGTGCCCAGGTGGCAAAGAAGGCCAAGGGCATCCTGGCTTGTATCAGAAATAGTGTGGCCAGCAGGTGTAGGGAGGTGATTGTGCCCCTGTACTTGGCACTGGAGAGGCTGCACCTCAAGTACTGTGTTCAGTTTTGGGCCCTCACTACAAGAAGGACATTGAGTTGCTAGAGCAAGTCCAAAGAAGGGCAACGAGGCTGGTGTAGGGTCTAGAGAACAAGTCTTAAGTGGAGCAGCTGAGTGAACTGGGACTGTTTAGCTTGGAGTAGGGGAGGCTGAGGGAGGACCTTATTGCTTTCTACAGCTACCTGAAAGGATGTTGTAGTGAGGCAGGCGTTGGTCACTTCTCCCAGCTAACTAGTGATAGGACGAGAGACAATGGCCTCAAGTTGCATGAGGGGAGGTTTAGATTGGATATTGGGAAAAATTTCTTTACTGAAAGAGTGGTTAGACATTGGAATAGGCTGCCCAGGGAGGTGGTTGAGTTACCATCCCTGCAGAAGTTCAAAACATGTAGATATGGCACTTTGGGACATGGTTTAGTAGGCATGGTGGTGTTGGGTTGACGGTTGGACTTGATGATCTTAGAGGTCTTTTCCAACCTTAGTGATTCTATGATTCTATGATTGAATCTTTCAAGATTCAGCTTGACAGGGTGCTGGGCCATCTTGTCAAGACCATGATTTTGCCAGGAAAGGTTGGACCAGATGATCCTTGAGGTCCATTCCAACATGTTATTGTATGATTCCATGAAGGTCTGCAGAGCTACTGAGAATTTCTCTAATTAGGGGAAGAAATTGTTCCAGGAATTTGTTTAAAATACAGCTTTTTTTGAAACCAAGGGATTGTGAACTGTCAAGAACTGTTAAAAACCCCTTCACTTTACATAACTGTATTTCAGTGAAATCAGAGTAAATAACTAAGCTTTGTGTCACTAGACAGTAGGTAAGACATTTTGCTTCTGGTAGCAGGGGAACCTAAACACACTAGGGAATCCTAAGTAGCATAAAGACTTCAATTGATCAAATGCACAGTTGCTTTCACTGGCTATGTAGTGGAGCAAGGCAATGGAGTTATGCAAAAGTAGTAGTTGACTCTGAAAATGTAGATCCAGTTTATGAACACAGAACTGCTTTGTGCATTCTTATGCAGGATTTGGATTTTGTAGAAGGGCTATCAGTGTAAAAATAAGACAAAATAAACATAAGCCCAAACCCAGAAATGCACTTAAACCGATACATCACTTGAAGTGAAATGAGAGTAGCTGGAATATTTAAGACTGTAATTTAAGATAATTCATCTATACCTAGAAATGAGATATAGCCTCTAGTTCCCAATTAGAATGAAAACCATGTGTATGCCTGTTGCCTTCACGCTTTCTTCTGTCACCTCAGCATTGATCCAAACCAGATTTAAAGTAGATTATAAAGCAAGAGTGGCTGAGTCCTGGTTTATCACATTCTTTTCAAGTTCTTAATAGGTCTTCTCAGTCGCATGTGAAAAAGATGACTTTGCTTGCTTGTTAAAATATATTTTTGCTCCAAAACCTACAAATCCACAAACTCAATTTTCCATGTGAAAGTCAAGCCAGGTTAATTTTGTCTTTTGTAAAGACAGTAATAAAGAATCTGTAATTGGTACTTTGCTGCTGAATCTGTAAGTGATGCGTGAGCAAGGACAGAATCCAGCTCATATTGCCGTAGGTGCACCGACACTGCTGAGTTGCTTATAATTTATTTCAGTCAACAAAGATGGCAGAAATGAATCTGCATGTGCACAGGAAGGTTCAGAGCAGGCCACTTTTTTCAAAGACAGTTAGCAGGGTAAAACTACATTTTACTACGCTCCTAGGAGGGGAAGAGGAAAGTACTATGATACTTATATCATTGTATAAATCATATGTATGGCTGCAGCTTGAATGTGATAGTCTGGCTTTTAAACTTAATCTCAGAAAAAAAGATGAAGGAGATACTGAATTCAGCTGACAGAGAGGCAAATACAAAATCAGCTGCATAGAAAAAATTCCATCATGGAAACAGGATTAAAAAATGTAGGAAAAGTGAAATGACTTAAAAGGTGAGATTCCTGTAATGATCTGTTCTGCAACTCTAATGTCACTCTCTTTTGCTAGAAATGTACTTAGATTTTCTACTTTTAAAAATTTGTTTTATTATTTTTTATTCTTATGTGGAGAAAAAGAAATATGAAGTGCTGAAAATTTTAATAGGATGAGGAAATTTATGTCCATTTCATTTTTATTTTAGATTTGATTTTATGAATACCATGATCTGAACTATCGATTTTTATACAAAATAATTGAGGTTTTTTGCTGAGTGCGCTATATGCTAAAATTTCTCTACCAGTAGCATGTTGTATAATGCCCTATGGAACTATTTCTATTGGCATGTACAAGGAAAATGTGTGTGTGCTCTGTGTGCAACCACCACATGCTAAAACAGGATCAGAAGTGGCTGCCATATATATTCAATGAATTTAAACCATGATACAGTCCTTGACTAACTTGCATCTGAGGAGCTGCAGAAAGAACCAACAAATATAATAAACAGAGTAAGACTGATTAAACACTGACAAAGAATAATGAGCAGAATCTTAATTTCTTGACGGATCAAAAATTAATGCAACTGGAACTGTTCCAAGAACTGAACATTAATCTTGATCTGTGCCATGCACAAGGAAGTCAGTCCAGTTGCCTAATTCAGTATCTTACCTTAAACAGCAGCCTGTGTTCATCAGTAAGCGTAAGATGTCCACTATATCAGAAGTTACCCGAATACTATATCAGCTGGCGGTTGTTCAAAGCCTGCAAGTAGAAAATATACATCCCTGCTAAACTGTTCCTGATTTTGTGGTGTAAATTTGTATGTTCTCATTATCTGCCTTTTATCAGATGAAGAAAGAATAACTCAGAAGGGATATTAAATATACAGACTGAGAAGTAAGGTGGGCATTATTTATGTATTTCAGTAGCAGGAGAGATCTGCATTTGTTCTAGTGCTGTAGCTTTTAGGTTAGTTATGAAATATATAGCTTCTTTTAAACTAATAGCAATTTGTTATGTTCATTTGTAAGGAGACATAAAAGAAAGTCACTGTTTGTGCTTTGAATCCTACAGCCCCCATAAGGTCCTGAGTGTTTCCTATTGGTTGAAAGTTTGTTGAAATGTTACGGAAATTATATGTGCAGGTTTGACATCCTTGACACATTCTTAAAGCACTGGGGAGAAAAAGAGAAAAAAAATGTTATTTCACTTTATTTCTCAGTGAAAAACCATTAGACTTAGGAGTAAATAACTCCTTTTTTTTCCCCGTATCTTTCATAAAGCTCTTTTCTGATGTTCAGAAGTGGTAGTAACAGAGAGAGTTTTCTCTCAGCAGTTCACACTTGGTTTGGAGGACTCGTTTAACTCAGCAATAATGACTTAAACTCTTCTTTCAGAAATTCTTGCCTGTGCTTTTAGATACAGGAATGAGCTTCCCACTTGCTGATCATGAACCCTGTAAAACACCTTCACCTTCACAAGCCTCTCTTTCCCTTTTTGTCTTCTTTTGAATCATGAACTCTTGGCCAGAACCGTGTTTTGCTATTTGTTTGTATGGAGAATTGGGCTTAGAGGAGCTACACAACAGTTCACAATCATGGTAAAAAGAATAGATTTCTGTGGCTTGACCCTTCTGCAGGACATGAAAGCATTCACCACATCACTCATTGCAAGTCAGCAAGGCAATCTGGGGGCCACATTGGTTCATGTCTAAATTGGTGTAATGAGAGTAACATTAATAATGAGCATAAACTAACTCAGGACACTGGTTTTGGATATAAAACCTCTTTACTTAGCTGTGTAGGTACTCGCTCAAACAATAAGCATCCCAATAAGTTTTTCTAAAAACACTTTTGCACATAAATACTCCTACTGTCTGTGGTAAAACTGAATCCTGAGAAATTGCAAATATCAGAAGACTACTCTGTGCCACACAGCACCTAAGTGGGCTGGCAGTTAATGCAGGTGGGACAACCAGTCATGGACCTGTCGGACCGGGTCCAGAGAAGGGCCACAAAAATGAGCAGAGGGATGGAATACCTCTCCTACGAACACAGACTGAGAAAGTTGGACTTGTTCAGCCTGGAGAAGAGAAGGCTCCAGGGAGACCTTATTGCAGCCTTTCTGTACTTCACCCTTCAGTACTCTGAGCAGCCTGATCTAGTTGAAGATATCCCTGCTCATTGCAATAGGGTTGGACCAGGTGACCTTTAAAAGCCCCTTCCATCCCAAACTATTCTATGATCTCATGATTCTATGACAGTGATTTCAATTTTGACTGAATGAGACATAGGATCAAGGTGGGAACACTGGCCTCAGAAAAGGATTAAATATTCAATTATTTCTTTTTATCATCTTTCCTTTTTGCTGGTGGCACATGTAGTGAGATCAAATTCACAGACAACCATGTCTCTTGTCAAACAATAACAGGACAGTCTAAGCACGGTCATTTGTGAATCACTGAATTCTTTTGACAATTGGTTTGTCTAAGTCATACAAAAAGAACTCTTCAGAACAAGTATTCTACAATAGGACTGGGTGATTGAACTAAAAAATGGTGATATTTCACAGGTAACTCAGGCTAAAAGACGAGGGATTGAGCAGCTTGCTCTCTGCCTTGGACAAAAGCAAGTTCGGGTGAACCTTGTTTAAGCATAAAGTAAAGTTTGTCTATGAGTCAAACTTCTGCATTTTGTTATTTTGGGAATTTGTATATGTCTTGTTATATAAAGGTGATCTTTGTGATAAAGAAGAATGTACAAAAGATAGTTATGTGAGGTGCCTTGAAACATAAAGTAGTGCTTAGATTGAAATACATAACCAGGATTCCTGTAGAGGAAGTGCAGAGGGTTTCTCCCTTTCCTCTTCTCCATCCTATAGAACATCGATACAAAATATCTGCATTCACAAGTGTTTGCAAAAGATGGGTCCTACAGAGTTGGATAAGATAATGCTCTTTAAATTTATACCTGTTGCATGAAACATGGAAAAGGTGCGGCATGTTTTATTTCAAACAAGCAATCTCTAAGGGAAATTGAGCCTAGTTCTTGCTGCTGCCTTTAAGAGTCTGCAGAAGGAATTAAACAGAGTGTGAATACTGATCATGCTTATGCAGTCTATTGTCAAGGTAGTATGTTGACAGTTATAGGATGTCCTCTGCAGGACTGCTTGTCCAACTACTTTCTGCTATCCAGTGGTTGAAGTATATCCTCATTTTACACAGGGCAATAGATTGGTGACCACCTCCACAAAGCGTCACTTCTTGACCTCATGGTGTTATGATGTGGATTTCTGCTAACAAGATCAATAGGATATCTCATTTCACTGTTTCTTCACTTGGGTGGGAAAGAGTTTAGTTCTGTTCCTTGGATGCAAACAGCTGGCCAGATTGTACCTAATCCGCTTTCTGAAGTCTATGCTGCCTTTGTTTGCTTATAACCTTGTATATGTTGGTATCAGGGTAATCACTTGGTGTTTTCTCCATCTCTTCCTCAAAAAAAGATGAATAGGATGTATTCCACAAGTTTGAAACATGTTTTCTTTTTAAAAAACTCATCTTTTAATTCTTTATGTTTCAGATTTTCATATATGAGGAAAATGGGGTGAGAGGCTGCAACTGTCCTCTGGGTTTCTTGGAGTTTGCTACAGAAAAGCCTTGAAAATAAGACAGATATCACTGAAGAAGAGTTTTTTACTATTGTGAAGATACTTGTGGAAGTTTTATTCATTAAACTAGACTAACTCGATATGTTTATGAAGGAAACAGTAAATCTAAAGCTCATCTCTTCAATGGGAAAAACACCGTTCTTCCATAGCAACTGACACTCTTTGATCTATTGTGACTTTCTGAGAGATGCAAATGATTTGTGTGTCCAAATGTGACTCTTTCTATTCTTTCTAGTTGGGCTATTAAAATATAGTACCCGCATCCTTAGATAATAATGACCAGACAGCACTCTCATTTAAAGGACAAAATAATTATTTATGGAAGAAGCTTTGTGTTTTCATTTTGGACCCAGTTCCATATTTGTTGCTTTTTCAAAACTCTTGTTGGGATTCACTAAAATATAGGTGTATAAGAATTAGGAACTAACATGAGAATGAATTTATATTATCATTGCTTAGAATCAGTAACTTCTAAAAACTACTTTTAATATCTCTCCTGATGGTGTACAGCAACTAAATCCAGCTTTTTCAATGCAACACCAAACGTTGCGTATCTTTCGTCCTAGGTATAGCTGTTAAAGTCATAAACAAATGAGCAAGACAGATGCGTATCATTCAAATCTGTTGATAGCTTCAAAATATCGGTAATTAAAGCAAATATTCAGTCCACACTTTCAGTTTTCTTACAAGTCGAAGACTTACTTGGTAATATCCATAATTGCTAAGAATCTGCTGGGAATGCATCTGCAACGTTGATGTTCACATTCATTAAACTGCAACATACTAAAAGATTTTCTTATATAGCAGAGTTTTCACTTGAGGTTGCATCTCTTGTTTAAGAAGTGATATGATTTGAAAAGGGCTTTCTGGAATACTTCAGCTCTGCAATTTTTATAATAAGTTTAGTTTTGTTAAAAATCTCATGAAATCTCCATTGGCTATGAATTACTGATGACTTTGATCACAGTGGCGGGAAAAGAAGAAAATGGAAAACAAACATGCCTTGTTATGTTAAGACACTTATTTTACTCATCTATTGGAAAAGAACAACGAGGACATGGCAGATCAGGAAGAAAGACTTCATTCAAACACAGCACTTAGGATGTTTGAAAGCACCAAGCCTCACGAAATGTTCAGACCTTCCTTCCCTAGCACTTTATTCTAAACAGAGGGGAGCTTTTTCATCAGAACGGAATCCCTCAGTATAGTTGGGACTCCATGTGTTCTGCCCCATTCTAGATACAAACACATCAGAGCATTTCCTCAAAATCTCCTTGTGTTGCAGCTTTCTTGTAACCCCTTCAATTTGTCTGGGAATAAACAGACACACATTCAGTCCCAGAGGGTGAATCAAGGTCACCATTCATCACTATCATAACAGCTCACCGAGGACCTAGACTACCCAAAGGTTCTTTAAAACCAATCAAATTATTTTCTGAGTGTCATGGTTGAGCCCCAGCTGGCAACGAAGTACCATGTGATCACCTTCTCACTCCTCCCCCACCCCAGTGGGATGGGAAAGAGAATCAGAAGGAAAAGGCAAAAAATCATGGGTTGAGAAAAAAGGAGTTTAGCAGAACAGCAAAGGGAGAAGGCTATAACAACAAGAGTACTGATAAAAAGAATACAGAGTGCAGTTTTCTCACTGCCCGATGTTCACATCACTCCCAAGTAGCAAACCATCCTACTCCAGCCAGCTCCCCCACCTAAATGACAAGCACGAAGACACATGGTATTGAATACCCTCTTTGACTGGCTAGTCTGGGTCAGCCCTCCTGGCTTCTTGTTAAAATTAACCCAATCCCTGCCAAAACCATGTAATTTTTGTTCTTAATTAACTCATTCATGAGATGCAAATAGACAGGTCTCATGCGTTTGCCCCAGAGAGGGACAATAATACAAAGTAATATTTTGACTGAAGCCTTAGCGTGAAGCCTGGCTAATCATGATATATTATTATTACAGTACTATATATAACATATATAATTAATATAGTACCATGTGTATACAAGTTTATTCTATGTATTTTATATATAATACATATTTTACACACTTATTACTTATATATACTGTAATTGTAGTAATACAGTGTCCTGAAGATATGAAAACTGAAACAATTAATAACAAAAAATAAGTGATCCTATGTTACATGTTTCTTCAGTGTGTGAGATCTTTCTCTGAGGTTAAACGCAAACTCCAGCTTTGCACATAGTACCACTGCAGTGAGTTATCCCTTCATCAATGTAAAACGGATTGTAATAGCAAATACAAATGGATATAAAAGTATCATGGTAGCAGAGAGGAAAGGTAAAGGGAGGAGAAACAAATCTGCTGGAACTATTTGCTGTTCCTGACCTGTGAGACAAGCTCTAATTTCAGAATTATTGGGATGTGAAATGTCACATTTTATGCACAATGAATAAGTGCTGTCCCACTCTTCCAGATCTTTTCCTTTGTTGATTCAGAAAAAGACAAAACGTCTTAGAAAACCTCAGGAGTTTTGTCCTTCTGCAAGTTCTGATCTAATTTAGAAAATTAGATCATTGTGTTTGAGTACTGTTTCTCTTTTAGCTCTCAGTTTTTACAGGTCTGTAATTTTGTGAACAAAACCAACCCCTCCTGCCCCAGGAGAAGCCAGCCGTCTGAGCAGGAGCAGGGTTACACACCGGCTCCCAGCCCGGCGCCAGCACTGGCAGAAGCCACTCTCTGGAGATTAACTTGAAATGTAGGCAAACAGCCGCCTGAGAAACACAGGCCATTTAAGAGTGCCCAAATCTGTTATGGGCACCGTGTCCCCAGCCAGAGGACAGGTGCAGATTGTTCTCCTATGACACCACCATGTCCCCAGCACCCCGGCACAGCTCCCAGGTGCTGGAGGAGACCTCAGGGGGTGGACACAGATGTCCACAAATGCTGGACTCACCACCATATCCAGGACATTGGCAACCGTGGGGCAAGCAGTAGCAACGTACATATATTGAACTTCTTGTCATGCCGGTGTGTAAAGCCCCACAGCCTTTGTATGCGTGCATTTATTTGGAAACTACTAGTCATTCTATTTACTTTCTTTTTACACAGACAGTGATTTGCTTAGAATACCCTGTTGAATTAATCACAGTGTAGACTTGTCTGCCAGAATACAAATGTACACATTTATACACCGTAAAAAGAAAAGAACACTGCATTTGGCTTTCCAACATATTAACAAATACATGGTTTTGGGAAGAAACATATTTTCACCTGGAAATGTGAAAACATATATTTTGCTACTTTCCCTGTTTACTTACAGAAATATATTTACTGTTGGTGAAAAGGGGATGGTGGTCTTCTGCTGCCCTTAATTATATGATTAATTTCATGCAAGTCATAAGCCTAAGTGATTTTTATGTTGAAGATCACTTGATCCTTCCAGCAGAGAATTCATATCAATCAGAGAGTGAAATCATAACATTAAAGTGTTTGTTGAATAGAGTTTTTTAGAAGCACTCATCATTGGTTCCATTTTGCTTGGTTGGTTATTGATATTAGAGTGAGTACATTTAGACCCACAGTGAAAGCTGGAACTTTCACCCTAAAACATGACAGCTCAGCATTTAGTTGCAAATGTTTATGCACATCAGTTTATGCTCATTTAGCACTGTTTTGTTGCCAGCTCCCTTCAGGAAATAAAGTCATGTCAGGAGCAGAAGAAATACCTGATCTTTCCTGTAAGATCTAGCTGGCATTATAATTCCTTAAGAGTATATAAGTGAAAAATACTTGCTTATGCTTTGTGAACAAACATTAACAAATCATGAAGAGGAGAACAAAGTTATGCCTAATCTTGCTGTCTAAAATACGTAAAATTTTTCAAGCTGCTTTTTAATGAATCTGACATGATCTTCAAGCTGCCACATACCTCAACTTTGACTCCAAAGAAACCTCAGCCATTTCTAACAAATGCAGTTCTGCTCATATTTGCTGTCATGTAAGAGTTGTTTTTCATTTCATGGACAATAGGGATGGGTCTACCCAAAAGAAATCTGTAACTGGGGTTTGAATGAAAACAATATGGAGCTGCGCTGAGCTCTTGCCTTAATTCCAAAATGCTTTGAAAGATATTGCACTCATAGGCAGAGAAAAGCTGATCTGAAGATGTGAACGTAGATAAAAAAATAAGCTTATATAAAAATATTCATCAATAAACATGTTAGTTCACTGCATCTGGGATATTGTCTTATCTAAGTTGCTGCACAGCAATTGCTGTATGGAATATTATACACAACCTCTGGCTGCACAGAAATTGTCCTGTATTTGTGGATGATGGTTTTTCCTGAGTTGTACGTGTCACAGTTGCTCTGATTGTAGCAGTGGACTGTATCTATAAAAGTAATCCATCAGCTACTAGGAAATTAGCTCATACAAAATGCTACTGCATGTGTTTCTAGCAACATGGGCTATTACAAGCCTACTAGAGCCGTTGTCTGCTCTCATCATACTTTCCCTAGAATGCTTAGACACATCCAAGGTCTTAATTCCTTTCTTCAAAGCTTCCAGTGGTGTGGTCCTAACACATACAAAGGTTAGTCTGGCAGTGTAAAACAGACAGGATTTATGGCTCATCTGTGCAGGAACAAAGGGAGATGGAAACTCCAAAGTGAAGCTTTCTCTGAAGCAGGTGTAAAGCCTGTGGACAAAAATCCAGACAAATTAACGACTGTTCCCAGCCTCAGCACTTCTCATGTCCAATGACATGCAGGAATATTTGGACTTGTCCTATGTAAAACAACTCTGGGCTGTAAGAGCATACAAACATACATACAAAACACAGGCACCTATGCAAGAATCTAATGCCAAACAGATATCCACCTATCCTCAATTCAAACACACATGGTATATACGGCTTGCAAGCTCAAAACATTTCTACAAGATACTTAGATACATTAAATAGTGAGTGTGCTACATGGTTTTAGAATCTATGTTAATATCAAAAGCTTATTTCTGGAATATAATGAGCATCTTCACTACATGGTTTTTTGCCTTAGTTCTACTATCTACAGTACAGGTTAAATTCACTACTTAGAGGCTTTTGTGCATAAGTAAATGAGCTCAGTTCTCCAGTTCTTTTGAGTTTCATCTGTTCATTTACACATGTGCAAAAAAATTGGTAAGCCTGGCTATTATATTAGTATATGAGAGCCAAGATAAGAGAAGTACTCACCTGCCAGGTCATTATTTTCATTCTCAAGGAAGTTAAAATTTAAGATTGCCCTCACCAGTTGTAGAAAAATTAGACTGAAAAAAATCCCCATTTTTGATACACTTTTATATTCTATGTTGTCATCATCTTGAGAAATACTACAAATCACTAAAGTGTTTGTCACGTGACAAAATTTTTTGTGAACTATCATACACTGTAATTTTTCATTTAATTACAAATCTTTCAAGGCAAGATATCAACAATTGTGGTGATAAACAAAACACAACCAGACAGTCAGCACTACCTGACTGGCAGCAAACTGGTGTGTGAAAACCTCCATACCTGTTGGTTTGTGCCAACAGCCCTTGGAGATTTGTGTGGCCATGTTAAGAACGGATTAGCAACATGCATATGTGTACCTGAAAAAAGACTTACACAATCTTTGGGAAATAAATCAATATTTTCATTATGATGAACAATAAGCTTCCAAAATTTCCAGTTGATAATAACAGGATAATGCATTTTGAACTTGTCACCACAGGTTCAGAGTATTGATTATCAGTAGAAATATGTTAATAGGGTTTATGTGTCAAATTAAAGTGTGCACCAGTCGTGAGTATTTAGACTGCAATCTCAGTCAAAGTAAAATATATAATTAGTTACATGTGTGAAGATATCACAGGAATTTCTGCATTGAAAAAAGCCAAAGGAACCAGTATATTTTTTTCTCAGATTTCCTGTGTAGATTCTGTTTCAGTCAGTTCACCCTGTTGCAGCAGAATTATAACTTGACAGTTATATCAATGTAATATAAAAATATTTTTGGTAGTATGAGAAACCCTGGGAACAGAGAAGAAGGTTTTTTTCAGGCTAAAGAAGTCAGAGAAGTCAGAAGTCGGTCTCCATGAGAGAGCAGCACAGTCTCAGACCTCTTGTTTGGCTGTGGTGTATTTCACCAGCCCTCTGAAGGGCTCTGGGAACAGATTTTTCCTGTCTTGTATGAGGAAGATGGATACGTGTGTTATTTTAACTGTCTTCACTTCCACCATCCCTCCAAACACGCTGAGTGGGAAAAGTATGTAAGAAAACTATTCTTCATACAACTTCAAATACACAGGCTTTCAAGCCCACATTTTCTTTGGAGGCCTGAGTTCCCTGATGTTTTCCTGGCAAGGACAGCAACACTAACATAGTGCTTTGTTCTCAGTGAATATTAGGATAATAACTCTGCAAATCCTGCTAATCCTACTACAATATTGATGGGGATAAGCCTGAGGAAATGTAGTGATCTCTGTAGTTTCCCTAAGCCTTTTCTTTCTTTTGTCCTTTCCTTTTATTTTTTCAGAAAGTGACAATGATCATATAGCATTATACAGTAAATTAATCTTAGGACTTGGTAGGATTTGAAATTGCTGTAGATAAATCCATTATTCATGGAAACAGAAGTAGAGATAGATCAAGTTGGTAAGAAATGAAGGTCTCCCTAGAATAACCAGCAACTTCTCAGCTTCACATGCCACAATCAATTGATGTCTCAAGGACCAGTGTGGGAATTCATATCAATTTATCAAAACAGAAGACGCATGAATGTCTGCTCTTGTTTTGGTGAGGGAGACAAGTCCCTGCATTTGGGGACCATGAGTCAAGTGTTCTTCAGCGTAACAACAGCTAGCAGAAGCTTTGGGTGTGGTGGAGCTCGGTGGATGAGACGCCAGGGCCTCTTTCGCACAGATCAGACAGGATCCATACTTCTCCATCTTATTAGCAGCCGCCTGTCTTCCTGCCTTAATCAGTTAATAATTCTGTGTGTCTCACTGTAGTATATAGGTTACTCACACAACGGTCTGTTTTGCCTCATTTGCCATTCAGTAATCCCTCCCAGGTAGAAAGTAATAAGAGTAGATAGTAGTAACAATGCTTTCTGGTTTTATCTGTTAAACGCAAGGAAATGATTAAAAAAGCCATAGCTGGAAAAGGAGAGAGGTTTCTTAATGACATGCCGAGCTGTGAGAGTGAAAGAGCAGCAGCCTAACCAAAGCAGCTGGGGTAAATGGGCTGTGCACATGAATAATAGCATGGGTATTTGACAAAAAAGGTTGTATTTTCATGATGTTTTGAAACATATCTGCTCTACTGCTTCTGCGCAGCACCACCTCAGCACTACAGCTTCCCTCTGGGCTCTGGAGAACACACTTTTCCGGCTGAAAATAACTGCAGCTTGAGTGTCGTGTAATGAATTCTGCTTCATTGCGGTGTGGACCCTTACAGCTCTTTTTCTGACTGAGTTAATTACTAACTTGGAAAAATATTTGACATACAGATTTGCAGGCATTCATGTTAGCATAGGGCAGATCAGAGAAATCCTTCTGTGACATCAACTGTAAATCTATAGATTGGCCCAAAAAATAACACAAAAGAAGGAACATGTTAATTGAACTATATTGTAAAGCGTTGACTCAGACAAGCATTTCAATTACAGTTCAATTTGTTTTAACTTTATTTTGAGATGGGAAAAATTTTTACTGCCTGAAGTTATTAGTGCCCTTGTGCATTTTTTGATGAAACAGGACACTCCCACAAGTTGTTCCTTTCTTGTTTTACTTTCCAGAGTTAAAAGGTTCTGCAACAGAGAGTGACTTTCCTCTGGGGCAAAAACATATTGAGAAGATACAGTTTGTGCTTCTCAGACTTAAATAATTTCAGTCCCTTTATATTAAAAATGCCTTGAATTTGCACTCAGTGTTGTACACAGAAGCTGGTGTTTCTGATGTATAGTTTTGCAGATTCAGCCATCCTGTTCACTGTGCACGAGTGAGAGAGGGATAGGCTGCAAAACTCAGACAGGTTGGAGGCAGGATCCTACCTTTGCTATTTGTAGCAAGAACTATAGTGAGGTTGAGACTAGATCTTTGCTTTTTGTCGTGCCTGAGCTCTTGTAAACCCCATGTACAATGTAGATTGAGACCCTTGCACTTGGGAAATTATCACGTTTACAACCTCATCACCAGCAAGATCACCTTCACAAGAACCTGAGGATTCTGTCTTTAAGTGATAATGACAGATGGAAGAGTTTGACGGAGCAGTGGATGCTGTACTAGGCTAAGAATTACATGTTGAAAATGTGCTTTTTTAAGGGAACCGTCACTGTAATGTAGACTCAGCACTGGAGCAACACACCTGTGTATGTACAAACCTGTCCTGTAACTCTGAGTAGAAACATCTGTCTGCAACACAGCTGAAAGGCAAAACTCAAAGGCTGTGTACGATGCTGTCCTATGGAATTTTGTTTAGAGTAGCTAGCAAGGCTCTTTTTTTTAACGTGTTTCTAGACCGACATGTCTCTACTTGTATTGTTATTTGCCCACCATCAGGATTCCCCAGGTGTCAGCAAAATTTCTCAAAGAACCCCCCCTGTGGTCTCTGGGAGAGGCAGAAAGCAATCTAACTGCCATACCTCTGAAATTCACATTTTGCTGACTGATTTTTAAGTTTTTACCAGCTGCCTGGCAAAACCCTAGTACCTCACAGAACAGAGTTAAAGGTACTGAATATGGAGTAGCACAAATAACTACAACACAAAGCAGAGGTTCGGAGCAAAAGAAGCTCTCACATGTTTAGGAACAGCTGTAATTAGAAAAAAAACAACCTAGTGTTGAGGGCTGAAGAATATATGCGACTTTGACTAGGAGGCGGTATGGTCATACTCTGGTGACCAACATGGTGTTGATATCTTGTATTTTGCTCAAAAAGCTAGAACTAACTTTTCTTCAAAGCTCACACCATTCATTGTTAGGTACCTAGCCAGACTGTAGGTGGTCTTTTGCAAGCCACTTCAGTCTCACCTCAAAGCTTCTAGACTTGTGCCTTTCTCTTCCCTTTTACTTCTTGCTGATTGTGAAAGGGGATAGAAAGTACCTGGTCTTGCCAACAGCATGTGGATGCAGCCAGCACACAGTGACACAAAGCCTGTAGCAAAGGGACACGGGCCAATGGCCCATAGCTCTGCGCCAAGGCTGCCCAGGACAGTGTGTGCTCCGGGGCAGGTGCTGGGGTGCTGCTGCCAGGACACACAGGGCAAAGCTAAGCCCTCGATCTCATCACGTCGGGTGCTCTGCACACCCATATTCACAGTTAGTGCTCGCTCCAAACATAGTAGAGGGGAAGGGGCTAAAATGCAACAAAACCCCCAAGTAGAGTGGTTTGCCTAATTGCCGTGGTTTTTACTGCAGTATCTCTAAAGGAGGTAATAGAAGACAGAACAGAATCAATTCTCCCTATCTGTTAAGTTCTCAGATTAAATCTCGAAAACTTTTCCAAACTGTTGAGTCTTCTGTTTATTTTGTTTTAGACATTTTTCTAGTTTCCTGATACTGCCAGTGGTTTCTTGAACTCTTTTTCTAATACAAGGGCAGGGAGTTCCCTGTACATTTACCTATGAAGGGAGAAATGTTCATGCATGTTTCTGTCTAAGACATCTTCAGTGTAAAAATGTATTGGATACAACTCCACCTCACTGCATTCCAGTAAGAGAACTACTGCCCTGTAAGATGCAGCTGTGCAACCTGAACACAGATGTGATAACACAAAACATGTAAAACATATAGCTCATTTTCCTACTGTTTTTCATGTTCCTTGTCTTCAGTAAAAGCTACCTCTCTTTAACCTCAGAAACATCAAGCATAACGGAAAAAAAAACCCCAACAAAAACAGAAGACACTGTTGGCTGTGGCTTTTTAATAGGATTTTAGTCCCACTGGATCTTCATATGCCTTGCTTTCACTAACTAGCTCTGAGTTGGAGGAACATGCTGGCATGATCTCAGCCAGTCATCATCCTGCTCTGTTTAGAGCCCCTGGAGTGCCATCTGTCAGAACAACTTCTGCAGAGGAACAGCAGTGTGAAACTTGGCTACCAACATGAAACTGGCAGCCGCAGTAATGAACAATATGAAGAAAACCCTGCAGGGTTTTTTTTTTGTTTGGGTTTTTTTTGATGTGGTTTTGGGGGTTTTGTTTTTTAGTTCCTTTATTTTTGTTTGGTTTTTTTTCCCCTTTGCTTTTGGAGAGTGGCTTGCTATAAGGGAGAGAATAGTAGTTGCTTCAGAGGCAAGCAGAGCTAAGGCACCATCAGTAGCTGCTGCTGCTTGTGCTGCCCGTCTAATTGCAGTTCAGACCATCCGTCTGCAGTAAGGACTTGGGATTGGAAGGAAATGAAGTTCTTCTAACTGCTGCCAGCAGGAGCTGGGTGGATGTCTGGCACAGGTGAGGTCTCTGGCAAATGCACCCACCACCCCGGCAGAACTCACCTCCGCTCCCTCCCCGGCCAGTGGGTCCTGCTCCTGCCTGATCAGCTTTCCTCTGTGCTGAAGCATGACATTAACTCATGTGAGGTGTCCGTCCACTGCCCAAGAGCACCTGTGCTGGACTGTGACAGCAGCAGAAGGCTCCAGGGGACTGGCGTCGTGTCCCTGGGTGAAACCATGTCCTGCTGACCAGCTGCAGACCTCTGGCTGCTCCCGTAGCCTGCGGTGTGAGTTGCTGTACACACACACATGAACTTTGTGTGTCTCTTCATTGCAGTCTCTGTTTAATCTTCCCCCGAGATTTTTAAAACATACTCCAAAACTTGTTACTATTTCTCCCACTGCAGTAAAGGAGCATTTTTCAAACAGATGGAGCTTCCTTCAAGATTCATAACATGATTTTTGGTACCTGTGAGAGTGTCTTTTGCCAATGCCACAATGCACAACTCTGAAGTGACATAAGCAGCTATGTGTTATCTGCTGGCATTCGTTACTCCTTCACTGTTACTTTTTGCTCCCCACTGAAGATACAAGGACTTGGGGATGGGCTGATTTTTTCCTCAATTAAAGCAAACCTTGTGTGATAGATATGATTAATAATTGTCTGTCCATAATAAGTTTCTTGCAGGTCACAGATGAAAATGAAGAGATAATTTCTAATTCTACTTCCGATGCTGATCGTCACAATTCTTTTGCATTTTGATTCTGATGCTGCACCCTGCAGATGTAGTCTTTATGTGAAGTGTTAACAACTTGTGGCCAAAATAAAACCCCAATCAAATAAAAATATCTTGCACAGTTTTTCTTTAGATTTGTGGAACAATAGATTTCTCATCTAATTTTCTAGGCATAGACTTAATGACAGGAACTTAAGCAAACTAATCTATTTTCTGTTTGCAAATATTCCTGTAGTGCATGGTCAAGGCAGAACAGCTTGAAGTACACGAAAGTGGTGAAGTACTGCTTCTCTGTTAGGGAAAATGTAAAGAACTTTAGGCCAGTGACATTCTTTAGGTCATAGTGGAAAATCCTGCTTTTGCTAAAAAGAATAACTTAATCAACTCTTTCTGGGAAGAAAAAGACTAAAAATATAAAAAACTATGTTAAATAGGTGAAAACAGATAAATTTAGGTAGAATAGGTAAAAATAGGTAAAAAAAATAGATCACAGGTAGGTTTCTTTCCCTTGCAAAGTTGCAAATTTGAAAAAAAATTCTTGGAAATTTAGCAAGAACAATAATAAAATTTGCAATATGTCAAATTTATTTGAAACATTTTACAAAAATATGAAATTTGGTTATGAAAGCAGAAGTTACTTTTGACATGTTACTCTTTCTATCCCATTTTAGGACCCACTCTTTCACTTTTTTTTTACCAGTGACGAATGATATTCGACGTAACGATGTTTAATCTGTTTAAACCAATAATGAATGCCATGGCTTATTCCAGTGGGTGTGTTTTTTAAGACAGACCACATAGGTACAGCTTGGTAAGGAAATGCAGGCTCCAAATAATTTCCCTGTCTTTTGTTCTTTGCTTGATCGGGTTAGTGGGGTAATTATACTCCTGAGATGACTGATTCGAAATGTGTCTGACACAACTTGAGCAGGGAAAGATCAGAACTCTGGGACGCATTTTATGTAGGCACACATTCAACCACTCAGCTGAAAATTCCTTCTCCTTTTGAGGCAATTTGATAGTTATTCAGGGTTCTAGAGGGAAAAATGGCGTGGCCAGCTCTGACACTGGTGGTGGGGCTGTGTCAGGGAGTGGCAGGAGTGGGCTGCTGCTCTGCAAGGGAAGAGGAGCCAGGAGCTGCAGTGCCTTAATCAATGCATTGTCTTTAACCTAGAGAATGAGCTTCTAGCATAAACAGTGTAAGTTATATGAATAACGCTAATACGGCATATTAATATTAAGATGATATATATAGCATATACAGAAGATACTACACAGTAATAAAGATAGAACATATAATAATATCTTGTTAACCATAAAGGTGAAAGTTTTCTTTAACCATCACTAATAATTATTTGAAATATGTTTATAAAATAAGTATAGTAATTAATATGATAATATATAGGTAATACATATGCATTGCCTTCAACAGAGTCATGTCAATTAGCTCAACGTGTGAACAAAGGTACATAGTCAGAAAAGAGAAAGCTGTTTACTGTATCATGAGGAATATTCCTATTTGTTGTGCTTGTTCTGGGGACACGCTAGACTTACAGAACTATAGCAAACCAGCCATTTCTATGACCTTGATAGGTTTTATACATAGTACCATAAAAGTATGTTCTTAATGCCATTGTTCACAGCATTTAAAATAATGCATCATAGTAGACAGAAATTTTCTAAATATTGTTATGTACAGTAAATGCTTTTATATTTAAATTGGAGTTCATGGTTTTTTTAAGTGTAATTACTGTGGATCATGCTTTAAATACCCTACTATTTTGAAGAAGCAGTGTTTTATGTGGACAGCAGCTTATAAGGTATTTGTACTCTTAGTTGTTCTAAAGTAAGCAATTCCTTAATTGTACATTGAGTGCCTGTTTAAAGACTGCACTCAAGGTTGATCATGTAAAAACAATTAAGTTTTTTCTTAGATGATAATACAAAAAATAGTTTAAATCATGCCGCTGAAGTTTTTCAGAGTGGTCTGGCTTTGGCAAAATTATTCATTTATTGTTTATATTTGTTTTAGTCAACCATAGATTCAGAACTGAAAGTGTCACTGCAGGGAG
>Ga0065711_1032647_pt1 | contig 26960 bp, 13 predicted proteins | sample Hoacrofraction12_FD_59098 | JGI IMG/M metagenome (GOLD analysis project Ga0065711, IMG submission 59098) | Hoatzin crop microbial communities from Cojedes, Venezuela - Epithelial fraction 12 v2 (version 2) | ecosystem: Host-associated > Birds > Digestive system > Esophagus > Crop | place... | reverse complement strand
CTGGCCCCATCCTCCTGACACCCACCCTGCAGATATTTAGAGGCATTTCTAAGGTCCCCTCTCAGCCTTCTCTTCTCCAGGCTGAACAAGCCCAGCTCCCTCAGCCTCTCCTCGTAGGAGAGATGCTCCAATCCCCTCCTCATCCTCGTAGCCCTCCGCTGGACTCTCTCCAGTAGCTCCTCATCTTTCTTGAACTGGGGAGCCCAGAACTGGACACAGTACTCCACATGGGGCCTTACCAGGGCAGAGTAGCAGGGGAGGAGAACCTCCCTCGCGCTGCTGGCCACACTCCTCTTGATGCACCCCAGGATCCCACTGGCCTTCTTGGCCCAGCTTTGACCTGGGAAGGGTCCCTTGAGCCACCTCTCAGCTGCATGTAGCCCTGAATATCTTCAGCCATCAAAATACCGAAGAAGCAACCACATACAAAAAAGTTCTGTGTACGTGGATTTTTGGGTGCATCCAGAATTTAAGACCTGCCATCTCAATAAAAGCTCCTCTGTAAATGTCCACCCACTGCAGCATCATCCCTGCCACCTGTCCCACATACTCCTGTGGTACCTCGATGGTGCTCTGTGCCGTGACTGAGGACAGCGAACAGGGCTGTGCTCACAGGCCGGTACCCGAGCACGTTGGGAGGTGAGTGGTTCGGGTCTCCCCAGAGCCTGCCCAGCTGTACAGCACCATGAGGACTCGTGCCTTGTGATGCTGCGATGCGGGCTGCACCTTCACAAGCTGCAAGACTGAAATCACAAATAATTCAATCAAAAGAGCATCAGGACAGAAGGAAATTGTGGTGGAATACAGAAACACTCTGTCCGCACCGCAGCACTCGGTTCACATTTTCGACAGGACCCTTGTGTCAGCAGCAATGCCTAATCACCAAACAGATGGACTGAAAAATCCCTTTGTGATATAGATAGGCTGAGTTGAGAAATGTATTTTTAAATCAAGGTAATAGGATGTTCATTCTTGGAGTTTTTCCAGAGGGCTGTCTTGTCTGGGACCCAGCTGATTGCATGGGGCAAATGGGTTTGCCTCGCTGTTCCTAACGTGCACGTCCCCTGCAAGGCTTACGGGGCTGTCACAAAATGCTCAAGTCCTCTCCTGCACCCCAGCAGCAGGTCCACAGAGCGGGTAGCTGCCTTGCTCATGGTGTCGCCTCATAGGGATGAGATGCTTTGACAGTGAAAGGGGTTTTGCCCATTATTTGTTAGCTAGAGGTTTGATTTTTTTCAACTGACCTGTCCAATGCAGTGCAAAACTGTAGTTTGCACTTGGTGGCAGTGCAGGTTTCTATCCTGTCTAAATTTGTGGCATATTCCAGCAGTCCCATCCAATTCAAGAACAAAAGAATTCATTACAAATCTGAGCTTTTGCTACTATTGTTGCTTTCAATAGTGATGCCAGTTTGAAAATCTTTAGTCCACTATGTTAACTATAAAGTGCCCAAAGTCATACTTGCTAAATTTCCCTTTCTTTCCCCTATGAGCTCCTCGTTTCACTCTTTTATTTACTATGCTCTCAGGTATAATCAAGCTCTCCATTGCACAAAATGCAACAAAACCCCCGATCTTAGTCAAATCAAAGAAAGGCTATCCCTGCTCTACCAAGGAGAGGCAAGATCCAGAAGGAGGTGGTAACTCACCTTGGGTTGCTCCAGGGCATGAGAGCAAAACATCTCTGAAATTCTGCATCCTTCATCTACAAAGCCCTTTCCCTTGGACCAGTCCTGGAGCGATCTCATCTCCCAAGAATGCAATATCATTCTTAGAAGGAAAATACGGATAAGCTGCTGGGAACACGCTGCTTGGGAGAACACAAAGACCAGGGAGTTCTCAGCTCAGTCTTCAGCAAAGACAGAACAGCCCGTGTTTCACAGCGACATTATTCTCCCCTTCAGTCTGTTTACTGATTTTTAAAAATACCCACGTCTGTTTTTTTATCCTGGTCCTGCAGCTTCTTATGCAACACTGCAGGTTTTCAGCTTTGTGCTCTTTCTGATCATCCAGTCATCTCCACATGCTGCTACAGGAATGGCCCATGGGACTGCCGGCCTCCACCTGCAGCATCACATCTCTAGTGGTGACTTCTAATCATTGTGCTCCCAAGGAAAATATGATAAAACGCTTGAGGAATAACTAGTCAGTTTGGTATTTTCACCATTCCAAATCCCATTTAGTGTTGTCTAGGTGCCTGAATGCAATATCATAGATGCTTCTGCCTTCTTTTCATCTGTGTAGTAGGCAGGATCCGTTGAAGTTTGACTTCGTTAGATATATTCTTGATCCTTCTTTTAACCCCACTAAGTAACACTTTCTGCATCTCAGGTGGTGGTGACTGTGAGTGTAGGAACGCATCATTTAAACAGACAGGACTGAAAAGTAGCTTCTGGCTTCTCTGACTGCCACAGGAAAATTAAAAAAGTGGTGGATTTTTATTCCTTTACGTGTCCCTAGCCCCTGGTCTTAGTTCCTTCCATGTAGGCACCAAGCTGAGATCTAGAGAAATAGCTGAGTTGCCTCAAGCTCCCACTTCCATCAAAGCAGAGGCGCTAGAACCTGCCAGGAGTGAAGATCTGAAATGCCCCCGGAGCAAGCACTCTTGCTTGTGTTTAGTAAGAGACACAGCTTAATTCATCTAACGAAGGCACCTCAGTTCAAGCGGTTTTGGGTAACTTTAGGCCAACGTCCTTTTGTTTTTCACTGTGTGAAAGGAATCAGGACACTGAGACTTTTTGTGATTTTCTAATGGAGTCATTGTTTAACCCAGCAGCAGGCAACTCAGCACCAGACAGCTGCTCGCTCACCCCTCCCCAGCGGGATGTGGAGAAGAAATGGACAAAAAATAAAACTCGTGGACTGAGATAAAGACAGATAATAATGATTATAATAATAATGCCAATAGCGAATACGCAATTCAAACTATATACAATTTTCTCACCACCTGATGACTGCTCTGCAGACAGTCCCTAAGCAGTGATCGTGGAACGCCAAACTCAGTAATTTTTGAGAATTTTACAAAACTCCTGGAAAAAAGTGAACTCCTGGAAAAGTTCGAACTCCTGGACAAGAGAAGATTTGAATTCCTGGAAAATGAGAAGAGGCGAGAGCTTCCTCTCCCCGGCCAGTCCCCATTCATAAAGAGAGCATGACTTTCATGGTACGGAATATTGCTGTTGGCCAGCCTGGCTATCTGTCTGACTGTGCTCCCTCCCAGCTCCAGCACACCTGCTCATTAGCTGAATATAAGAAACTGGAAAAACTCCTTGATTTCTTAGCAACAGCTAAAAACATCAGTGTTAACAACAGTCTTCTCCTGCTAAATTCAAAACACAGCAGCTATTGGGAGGAAAATTCACTCTATCCCAGCCAAAACCAGGACAAATCGCCAGATTCCTAACATCTCTGCCCATCCAGGGAAGGTGTGGTTTGCATGCCAATCTTCAGCAAAATGAAACATCCTGCCAGCCAAAGTCTGGCAAATAACTCCATTGTCTGTACAACCCAGCCCTCCCACTTGTCTGGGAGCACAGAAGACCTGAGTGGAGTCTTCTTCCTCAAGAGAAAACATGCAATGCTAAATCATCTCCTACATAAGGAGACAGAGAATGGATGCTATTGACTTCAGGAGGGAGCACACACAGATTTTTTAGGCATATCAGCAAAGCCTGAGCTCAGGTTGATCTTATCAATACTCAAACCCACTGCCTGTAGACTCTAATTTACTCCTCGCCTTCTGCTGTGGTATTTCACATGCAGTGCTTAGGAAAACTCCGTCTGAAGAAGACACGTAAGAATACTCTAGCCTTCAGGAGGTAGTACCATATCACTGGAGAGTCTGCCAAAGGCTAGCGAAGCCTGAAACTAAAACAGATACTGTATGACTACCTGGGGACATGAAAGGAATGACACCGCAAAGGTCCAACATGAAAAGAGTGTGTCTATTGCCTCCCAATAAACACAAAGTTTATTATGCGCTCAAATCAACCAAGAGAGAAGACGGAGTATGCGCCACTTGCAAAAGAAATGGAGATATATGTATTATTTACAGATGTGCCTTATACTGCAGGTTTCTTAGGAAACAGCCTCTCATTCCACAAAAGAAACATAGCTTTTGTTCACACTTTGAAATATCAAGTAGGCTGAAGCACGGGGACATAAACTTTAAACACAACAGCTACTGCTATTGGTTCTGTTGGCTCAGAGGATCAATCTCCCACAGCAGTGCCCAGAAGAACAGGGTGTCCAGCTAGTTGAGTCATGGTGAGAAGAGTTAGGGCTTACCAGTTTAACATGTGCTGAAAAGTGCCACCTGACACCAGTGGCTTTTCTTGCAGATCTTCTTGTTTACTGAAGGTCTTCTGGAGAGCATTGAATTGAATTTTAATGGCTTTCTGGCAACTTTTCCTCTATGCAATTTGAATTCTTCCCAACTTCGATTCCTAAAATTTTCTGGAGCTGTTACGAGATAGTTAATGTGTGTGAGGTATTCACATGTTAGGACTGTGGGTCAAGAAAGCAACTTGGCTCAGGGGAAGAGAAACATCCTTAGATTTCAAAGAATCATTACTGTGAGTACACACAATAAAGAAAAGAGGTCAACAAAACCCACTTGACAAACATCCAATAAATATTGATGAACAGCAGGTACTTTCACAGAAATAGAAACCAATTCCTAGGCAAGCAGACAGCCGAAATTCATGAGCTGAGATAAACCCAATGCAGAAGTTGACCTGCCTTGATCACAACCCAAGGAAGACTTTCGTAAGATGTGTTTAAACAAATCCCTTTTACTGTTTCTGGCTTGTGTCAAGGGAAAAACGTATTTTACCCCCAAAAGAAAAATCTGAAGTTGTCTTCTAAAATCACCAGTAAATCAAGAAGCTTGGAGGTTGCTAGCCTTCATTCTCTTTGCTAAGCTGAAAGCAGATCTAGGATTTCTTTGGGTCTGTGCTTGTGCAAAGCAGCAGAACCAGTGCTGAATGTGGGCCATTCGACAAAGGGCACTTTGAGGAGACAGGCTAACACTTACTGAGGTCCCAAAGTGGGTGGCATGCCCAGGAGCCTCTGTCCCTGTGCAGCATGCTCATCATGGCACTGCATTCATCTGCCGGTGGTCCCACTGACTCCAGCAGGGCAGCACCAGTACGTACAAGCCAAGGACTTACCTTGCCCAGCAGCAGCTTTCAAAGTATTCTGATATAAAATCAGTCCCACGATAGACTGTGACTCCCTCAGACCCTGGCATGGAGCTCGCAAGGGCCAGACCAGATGCAGAGCTAACTGCTTGCCAGACAAGAAGTTCTCTCAGCTCAAAGAACATAAAAAGGTCAGTTGAGACACAAAACCCAGACCCAAACCATCCTGTTACTGCCTGTCTTCCTCAGCGGAGACTCACTCAGTGGAGTGCAACGAAGATGGAAAGGGAGTCATCTTTGTGGATGTAACGAATTTCTCCAGGCAGCAGAGCATGTGGCTGCCAAGAGATTTTCAGATACCAGCCCTGAAATAATCACCAACAAATCGCAGAATGGGAAGAGCAACAGCACTTGTATTAGCACGAAGTCATGACCACGGTCACCACCATGTGCTCTGACCTCACATAGGCGAGGGCAACATCCATCCCACCCTCTGCCATTCGGAGGGATGTGACCGTCAACACTAGTGCACTAGGCAGGATTGTATGTTGCCAAGCTTCTCCCAAATTCCTGTTTTCCCACCCCATGGAGCTCATCCCTTGCTAGGTACATTCAGACAGCAAAAAGGTCTTCTGCAGAGCATGATTTTATAAGAGTCAGACGCTACACGCAAGCAAACTTTCATCGCCTCTGTCTTCAGTTCACAGCTATAAATAGGGTCTTTCATAAGGTGGCGCCTGCATAAGAAGTTCTGGCAGAAACAGTTTTTCACATTTTGAATGAGCGGGGTTTGATGGGAAGCCCGCTGCCCGTCTGGCTTGGCAAACTCCGCAAAGATTTTTGGGTTTAAGTGTACAGATATCCGGCAGAATGAACTGTTAGCCTGGCTGAGACCATCTCAGCTTATTTCATAAGTGACTAAGACAGATGTTTAAAGGATTTGTGTAAGGTTGGCTGAAGTCAAACACAGGTGTAAGAGATGAAAGGGGAATGGGAAAAATGCACTGTGGTGATCATTTTTCCATTTCTGTATTTTTTTTCCCCTGGCTGTTGATTCTAGCACCCTTTCCATGCAATGTCTGTGCTGTGAGTCACTGAGAAAAAAAAAAACGAAACTATTTTTATTTACTACCAGTAAGGAATGAGGTTTTACAAAAAACTGCGCTGTAGCCGTGCTCCCTTCTCCTGTTTCAGCTACCCAGTTTATTTTTTCTCTGCTTCAGCTGCTTTTTGCTCACAAGATGTGCTGAGCAGATATTGCCACTCTGAGGAAGGGGAGAAAATGAAAGATGTAGAAATTCGCTGCAGCCTGCTCATTATTTGCCTTTCCCAGCACGTACTGCATGAGTTTCATGTGTGCCTGTGCTGGCCTGGGTTCTGGATATCTCCAGTGGTTACAGCATAAGCCTTCACATCTTGTCATGGGGTTCTGATGTTCAGACCAAGGTGGGTCAACACAGAGCAGCTGTGTTGCGGTCCTTTAGGATCCTGCGTGCATCGCTCACAGCCTTCCCCAGGGCACCGCATGTGAATTTTGTCAGTGGCAAGAAAGTACCACCTTGCACCAGGTCCTCAGCCCCAACCCCAAACGCTTGGTACCCACCGCTGGGAAGCTTCGGCGCAGAGGGCTAGCTAGGAAAGAGCCTTCGGAGCCCTGAGGTGGATGGAAGTGGGCACACTGGAGCATCCCCCTCCGAGGCGGCACGCGTCCCCATGCTGCTGGAGTTGGTTCAGGCAGCGGTTGCAAGATAAACACAGCCCAGCCCACTGCTTTTCCAAACGACGTGCCCTATCTCATCCCAGCCTGCTAACGGCCACCCGAGCCAACAGAGGGGCTCGCTGTTGACTTTAAGGTTGCCTTGGGATTAGGCCTTAAAATAGCACCCGCAAACACCCTGTAAGCATCTGTGATCCCATCCAAAAGAACAATCACTCCCTCCCAGCTTTTGGGGTGCGTGAGTCAGTGCTCCTTGGCATGCTTCAGACATATCCCAGGCACAGTTCAGGTCCGTAGCCCTGAAGTGGTGATGGATATTTCTAGGGGCTATTTCAGTGTCTCGTCTGCCAAACCATACCCAGAAGGCAAAGGCAAACCCCTGGGGTACACCTTTCCCTAGGTGAGCCACTGAAATGTGTTAACTGAGAGCACTGAGAGGGTGGCTTTAGCCCTGGATGGCCAAGGAATGCCTTGTTGCAACCCGCTTTCATGTATTTCACCTTTGCATTTCACATTTTGCATTTGCACCTTTACAGAAAAACACTTTCTGTGATGGTGAAAAAGCACGAGGAGGGAGACGGAGAGGACATTGGTCCTAGAAATGCTTGCAGGAGAAGCGAGCGGGGAAGAAAACCTAGCTTGCAGACAAATTCCCAGCAGCCATTCTCCCTCGTTAAATTATAGAGAGTCATTACCTGCCTGGAACCCACAGGTACAGGCAGAGCATCCTCCACCGCCGCGGCTGGCGGGGAGGGACGCGAGGCAATGGCCGTGGCTCAGCAGCCCATCGAAGGTCGGCAGCAGAGGCAGCAGCAGAGCCAGGAGCTGAGCTCACATCTCCCAGCTCCCCAGCCAGTCCCCGACCCACAGGGCCATTTTTTCCTCTCCGTTCTGCCTCATTAGCACTAGTAAGCACTTCTGTCATCGGGGACACGCACACTCCGGTGGGGAGTGTAACAGAAATGCCTATTAATAAATGATATAATACTTTCCAGTTTTCAAGGCTCTCTGTGGCATCCGCTCAGCAGCCCTGACTGAGTCAGGCTCTTTTATTTACACCCTCAGCCCTGCCAAACCTGTTGTTTGCCATAGCCTGGGCTTGCCCAGAGACGTACCCGGCTGCCGAAGGATTGCCTCAAGCTGGCCCCGCACGCAGCCCCAAACAGGGACCAGGGAGCCGGCGATGGCGGTGGTGTGGCTGGCGTGGAAGGAGGGGGAGCCAGCAGGGAAAGGACCCTGGGCTGCGCCTGTGCCGCTTGGCGTTGGATGAGAGGAGAGGGGCAGCTTTATAGCAAATGTTTTGTATTAGCCCTGAAAGCCTCCAGCCCCGGGCTAGGGATCCATCTGCAAGCAGGGAGCTGGGGCGGGCACTTGCCCGGCGTGTCTCAGAGTTATTGCTTCATTCTCCTCACAACAATGTCGCTCAACGGGACGTGTTTTATGGGGACATTAATCCACGCAGCAATGGCCTTAATGCATCTCACCACCCAAGGTGTGTATTAGCTGCCTCTATAACATATACCCCAGTGGGTTTTATTGCTATTGCAGCACAAATCCTGGGGTTTAGAGCCTTGTAAATCTCTCCTGTTAAGCTCTACCCTTCCAGGTCCAAATCCAGAGGATGGTGGGAAAAAACCCAAACCCCTTCACCCTTACCCCATCTCTCAGCTGACACGGGAGTTAGCTGAGGGCTTGGAGACACCAGAGCAATTCTCCTGCATTTCCCATAGGAAAGCAATGATCAAGAAGGGATTCAGTATGCTATTCCTTCTTTTCTATTCATGCTAGATCTATTCAGATACCCAGTGCAATGCGTTTATGTTGTGTGCCAAGATGCCCAGCACCTTTTCTAAGATCTCTCTGTCACCAACCCCTGAGTTGCTGTCACATTTTGCATCCCTGAAAGTGAGCTGGAGCTGCTCACCTCTGCCTCTCTAGCCCTTGTTGAATCTGTTCTTACAAGGTCAGCAGGGAGGGAAACAGTGCTTTACTCTTAGGAGGTATTTATATTATCAAGACAGAGCAAAAAATCAAAAAAAACCCCAAAGCAAGTATGACAGCTATTGAAACAGTGATGAAAATCATCAGGGGCTCTCACCTGGCCTGTGTGCCCTCTGCGTGGCATCACTGTGCCCCAGAGCCACCCTGCCGTAAGACAGGGCTCCAAGCTGTGACTCTGCTTTTTAGCTGCAACTGCAAAAGCCCACCTGACAATTGCCTCCCCCACCTGTTTCTAATCCTTTCATTTTTCTCCAAACTCCTCCTCCATCCACTGCGTGAGGACCAGATAGACCCAGGTGTTTGCCATCAACAGGTCCCTGGGTTTTTGTCCTCCATGCCCAGCCAACTCCTTTTGGTAAGGTGACACACCATGGCAATAGGAGATTGCTCCAGGGAGGATAGGATTCCTGCTCCCTTGTGCTCTTCCTGTGCTTGCCCCACACACCCAAGTCCATCTCCCCCTTGCTGAGGGAACAACCCAACGCATTCCTCACACTGGAGACCTCCCCGCTGAAAAGCAATTTCCTTGCCAAGGACCAAATTGCATTAACTCATTAAGCCTGCACATCTTGACCCAGCTGCCACTGTTGAAAAGGTCCTCACTTAGCATTTGACAGGAATGTCAGCAATTTGGATGCTTAATGAAACCAGAGAAGGGCTTGTCACTCTAACCACACTAATAGCTAAGTGCCCTGTCCCTCTGCACCTCAGCCCACGCCACGGCACAGGGTGCTGCCCTCTCTCTGTGGCGGAGGATGGTAGTGGCCCTAGCCACATAGCCAATGCTAATTAGTAGATGTGGATGAAAGACTTGGTGTTAATCAGGTAGTCTGGGGGGGATTTGACCTGTAGGACCTATTCTGCCCTGGACTCCCCATAAGAGCAAAACAGCCTTTTGGGATCATGCCTTATTAGCACGGACAACAGTGGTAATGGAGATGATAACAATTTGCTTGGACTTGTCTGTGACAAACACTGGCATTAGTTCCCTGCAATTCTTCATCACCCTTAAGGAAAGCTTTAAGAAGTAAAATGGTTACTCATTGAACAAATCACCTGGCAACCATGATAGCAGACGCTTCTACCTGGGACAGGCATTAACTCTTATCCCAGTATTTACCTGTAGGCTGATGGCCACTTGACTCAGGGAGGCCAACTCCTGTCGTCAAAAAGCCACAAATTTTAGTATGATCTGGTTTTCATGAAAACACCATGTTTATGAGAACACCATGGCCCCAGATGAAATCTCTCTTGGGCAGTGTCCACAGGGGGATATGGTTTTCTTCCCAGGACTTTCCATCACAGAAAGACTAGGACTCGGTGACCAAGTCTAGGGTCTCCAGTAGACCAGCTTTTGGGAGAGGTGGCTAGCAGCCCAGCAGGGTGGGGGTGGGGGAGTTACATTTTACACTAACAGCCCTAGGACTGGTGACCACTGCTGAAGTGGTGGCAAGAGAAGGACATTTTGGAATAGGAGCAAGAGGCAAGACAAACTCACCATTTCAGGCTTGCATGGCTGACTGAGGATAGCAGGAGAACTTCCACTGGCGTTTTACTTGAGATGTCTCCTACCTTAGTACAAACAAGTTTTCTCTACATGAACACTTACTGCATTTGCCACAGTCAGTTCACGGGGAGCTTTCCTGAGCGTGGTAACAGGGTTCAGTCAAACAACACCACTTAGCTGTCCCCACCAGTTTTAAGAGATGTTGTTTGAGGACCCCATCACACAAAGAGCATGTGAAACACGTCTGATGTCTGAAGGCTGTCATCAGAGTTTCCTCCAGATGCCAGTAAGCCTGGGTCTGTATTTAACTCTTATTTAGCAGTACTCCTTTGGAGATGAATAGCATAGATCTGTTCCCATAATTGCCAGGATCATGGAGAGATGTCCCACCAGCTTGTGAGTATATGCTACAGAGGGAACCTCAATACAATAGTATTTGAGGAATGAGAACATTTCTCCCACTGTTGCCCCTTGGGATACAGAGGAGTTGCCATATTAAATGCAATTCTTCTCTGGCTCGAAAAAAAATCCTGAGCAACTGTGAGACAACAGACAGACAGGCCTCGTCATTGCTCCTCGCTTGCAGGAGACATGTGTGGTAGATATGTGAGGCTTTTCTTGCTGCACACTGAACTGGCAGTGTCACAGAGAGATGATTTCTCCTCTGCTTTGTGTCCAAAGATGATTTTGGAAGCTGAAATCTCACTTTAGCCGTGAACAAAAACGATTTGCGATGGCCATCTTGCTGTGCCGCTGGGTTAATGGAGCTGTATGTGCTTCTCTGTTTTGGTTATCGGAAGGACAAAGTTTCTCTATCTGGTGTAGAAAACTCATTGACAAAGCAGGAAGGAGATGAAGCCACAGTGCTTTGCATATCTCCGCTTCCCACTGTTTCAGACTTGGTCATTGACCTTGCACACCGATGGGGAAGGTGAAACTGTCCTGGCACTCAGATACAGTCTCACACCGGCCATTTCAGCTGGGTGCATGCTTGCATCCCACTCTCAAATGGCCACACCACGCATGTTGCCTTCTGGTATTTTGCCTAGTTTTCTTAATGCAGGCCAGAAAAAACTGCAGAGAAAAATAACTCCAAAGAGCCTGGTCCTCCTCAGAAAGTGTCGTCTCTGGTTTCTGATGTCAAAAAAACCTCCAAGAAGCAGGATAAATTGAGGAGAGAGTTACTTCCAAAGTCAGGACAGAAAGAAACTTTAGACCTTCGGGTACAATAAAAGCTGTTGCAGTATCTTTAACAGGGAGCAGACGTGTGGAGGAGTAGTGCCAGTACCAGGGTTGTAGGACTGAGAGTTGGGCTTATCTTTGCAGAAACCTCTTCCAGCTGGTCTCATTGTTACACCATGTACAGTGTTCAATGAGGAGGACATCACAGTTCCATTGGTCACCTGGGATAAATCCTCATCCAGGCTTTGAACAGTGGAAAAGACAACAATGTGTCTGAATTAAGGAAATTTCTAACCTTCTCCTTCAGGGGAAAGGCCCACACAGAACCTGCATCTTATCAAGAGAAAGGAAGCAGGTGTTTAATTGCAAAGACATAAAGGCAAGCTTGAAGTCACTATTGCTGTTGTGAAAGGCCAACCGATTAGCAGACACCAAGACTTTCAGGGCTTTCCAGCACGGCCCAAACCCATGGTCATCCCAACACGTCATCAAAGACCTCTGGCACAAAAGTATGAAGAAGAGTGTAATCACCCTTGCTGCATTATTGGCAGGTTTTTACCTCTTCTCAAAGTCTGGCTTGGTATCAAGGAGTTGAGCCAGGGTATATTTTGGTTCAGGGCTGGTTGTGACTGAAGCTCTAGCTCAAGCCATTCCAGTCGGAGTTCAGCATTGTTCAAAGCCCAGGTTTGTCTGGGCTGTGGTTCAAGAAAAAAAGTCACTGCTCCAATGGGTTGTGCCTCCTGCGAGACATGGCTGCTCACAAAGTGCGTGGGATTGCATGGGATGTAGAAGTGGAGTTTTGGGGTACTTGTCTGTGAGGGAAGGACTGTGTAGTGTCTGTTTAGTCTAGTTATAAATGTCATACCTTATATATCCTTCACCATTTCCTCGTAAGATCACTTTGCTAATGGATATCTGCACCAGGAAACTTTTGTGGCTAGGCAGCCAGAATTTTACCTTCTTCACTTTCAGCCCTTCCTTATAACTCTGTAATTCCTCAGGATTTATGTCATTCCAATATTTGTTTCATTCTCCCCCAGTAGCTGCTAGCCAAGCCAGTAATATTTCACTTATTTTAATCTTTCTTCCAGAACTTCCATTTTTCCAAGCTGAATCTTGGTGCCTTTTTTTTCCCCCTGACATTCATCTCATTTGCCAAGGAAAGGCTAAGGCAATATTGCATTATATCCAAAGTGAAAATAATTTTCTTAGAGTAGCCAGCTAGGCTAAATGAACTTGTCTTAATCAAAGCTGATCATCCACTTTGCCTTTTAACTTCAACAACAGTGACAGTGAAAGAAACCTAAGTCACTAACTTAAACTGCTGGCACCATCTAACTTCAGGGGAAAAAAATAAAGAATTAAATTGAGACTTTTGGGGTTTGGGGTATTGCTGAAACTACTCATATATAAGCACCAGCAGTGTCATGTAATGCAGACAAATTACTATTTTGTGTGGAATAACTAGAAGGTATTTTTTTCAGGAGCACTTCCATCAGTTACATGTATTCTCTGGTTGTTACCATTTATAATTTTGTGTATAAGGAATTTAAACTTTGGGTTGTGTTGCCCTGTGCAGTAAGGAACATTTGGCTGAATAAATCTGAGAAACTCTTACATCAGACCCACAGCAGGCAATTACTAAATATGGAGGGAAATTGCTTCATACATCAGCTGATACATCATGTTTTAATTATTTGAACATCAAAGGGAGAAAAATCAATTCAGATAGGTGTGCAGCTATATGAATAGATTATTTTTGGGTGCTTCCTGCTCTGTGTGCGTTAGTCTTTTTTCAGGGGTAGGTTTTCCCTTTGAATTTTGCTGCAGTATTGGCCAACAGAGCTATGCTTGCAAAATATTTGACTGGTGAAAGAGAAGGTAAAAGTCAAATGATGGTTATGCTCGTTAGGTTGCGTTTTTAGAAATGCACCACATTATTTACAGAATATGAAGAAAGAAAGACTGTGCTAACCTCTCCATAAAATTGTGATTTTCTTTCTACTGCTAATTTTGCTCACTGGAAGATATGCTTGCTGTAATATATAATTTCTTCTGTAAAAAAAATATTCCAACCGAATCTTGACAGTGTTGGGGAAAAAAACAAAACAGATAAAACAGCATAATGTAGGTCTCTTTTAAGCCACAAAAAGTGTTTTCTAACTAAAAATACATTTTACTTTTTTTGAGCAACTCTACAATCCACTTCTTTCCATTTTTGTTAAAAAGAGAGATCAGTCAGGAATGTTCACATTGCAGTTTTTAGAAACTGGCTCAGCTTACTGGATAGAAACTCCTCAGAAAACAGCCCCAACCAGAAAGTACATTGATTATGTTTACATATTGATAACGTTAATTGAATGCATTTATCCTTTCTTCCGCATAGAAGATGTTGTGACTTTGGGGCTCACACCTGCCTATAGTGTAATCACACCAAGATGAATATACCTGTTGAGGAGGAAGACCCAATAGTTCCACAGCAAGCAGAGGAGACGCCTTGGCAGAGAGGTTCTTAGTTTCTAACGCACAGCTGGGCACGCACTGTGATAAGGGACCTCAGAGTTTCCTCTGCTGGTGGCTCGGGGTGGGAGATGCACGCTCTCCAGAGCTGGCTTCTGTGTCTGCACAAAGCTGTATGTGTGATTTTCCATCTCTTTCACCCTTGGGAACGGAGCCATTTAAGCTTTTGCTGCAGAAGGCTCCACAGCCCGATGAAGGAGCCCTATGCACACCCCTTGCCCAGATCTTGCAGCCTTCCCCTGGCCCCTTACCCCAGACCAGAATTTCCCCCATCATCCTTCTCGCCAGCCCAGCAACAGCCTTCCCTCCCCACAGCTCCGTTCTCTTTCATCTCCCAGTTCTCCTCCCCAGCTCATGGGCTACCTTTGATTTTCAAATGCTCTTATTCCAGTCCCTCCTTCTCTGGTGGAAACTTTAACAAATGCACCAACATCTGCTATAGTTAGTCATCACACTTAATGTACAGGATATTCCAGCTGGCTTCACTCTCCTTTTATTATGTATTGGAAAGAGGTTTCAACTGCACTTCTCTGGCTTGGCCAGACACACACCCAGACTCACCTCTGCGTGGTGTGGACACAGCTGGGGTGCTACAGGGTGCCCCTTGCCCACTTGCCCATGATATCCCCCAGTCCATCACCCCCCTGCACCACAGCTGCTCTCATGTTTGCCCATACAGCCAAGGGGGACATGCCCGGGTTGGAGTGTTCTTCTTTGAGAAGATGCAATGTCCCATGGAAGCAAACTGAGTCTGAGCAGCTGGTAGATCAACAGATAAGCACTGCCCAAACATTTTCCGACCACTGGAGAGATGATCCCTTGCCCTTGCTAACTACAGTGTAGCTGCAAATCACCAGCCTGCATGGCAAGACCTCCGGGCTTCTGGCTGGGTATGCAAGTACGTGATGCCTGCAGGGTTTGCAGGCAAAACATTAAAAGCTCATGTTTTCAGGAAATCAGCCCCTTCCCAAATCTGAAGGCAGAACAATCGCCCTCCATCCTTGACCCCAGGGAAGGTGCTGAGCATCTTGGCAGAAGAAGGGAGATGAAACAACAGAAACTCCAGCCCAAAGCCCTCATCTCATGGAAAGCACGAGCCAGAATGACCCCAGGCACCATCACATGGGCTTCCTCCACAGCAGATTTCAAATGCGAAGGCTCCACAACTGCATCGTTTTGAGCTGGGGTTGTCTGGAGCATCAGGCAGGTGAGCGCAGCTGGGAGGAGATGGTAAAGCACCAGGCATGGTCCTGGGGGGAAGGAGAGCAAGCCCTCAAAGAATAAATAAATATTTTCAACTAAAAAAAAAAAAAAAGAGTTTATGAAAAATCTGATTTTCAGGTGCAAAAATACATGCTACCCTCTTTCTTCCAGCAAGCATTCATCAGCTTTCTTACAGAACCGTGGCATTCAGCTGATCAGGTGCATGTTAAGTGTTGGCAGTCACTGAGTGGCGCCGGAGAGTGTGAATTTCGTTCAGAAAGGTAGGCTACAAAAAGAAGTTTTCTTGTTGTTATTGCACAAAGCAAAAGCTAAAATGTAAAAAGGGACTGAGGATTTGAAGACTTCAAGGTGCACAGACTGACGTGGTGACCTGGCTGGAGAGCAAGCAACTGCAGAGCATTGGAAGCACGTTAGTCGTGTCAGGTGTGCGGTGAAAAAAAAGCGAGAGGAACACACTGAAGCCATGCACATCCCAAAACAGGTCCTGTGGCTGACGTCACACATGATCTGTGTCCTCGGGAGTTTCCATTTAATTCCCTTTGCAAGACAAGTGGTTTATTTGCTTTCCTAGATAAATATGGACCCACGTCATCCGCTTGTTCCCCCGACAACACTTTACAAAGGAGCATTTTTCTCCAGTATTTGATCATCTTCAAAAAAGAAATAGCAGATGGCTAACACAGTTGTCGGGTTTCTCTAATTGCAGGTGAAACTCCTGGGTCAGGAGGATTTCCAGCTGCTGATGTATTTTCCTCATTTTGGTGTGAAATCAGTAAACGCAGAAACTGTGACTCTAAAATCTGAGGTATTTATATGCCTCAGTTTGGGGTCTTTCGGTAAACGTCTTTCTGGGTAAATAAAAGCTGCCCTAGGACAGTGTATTTTTCAGTAGATTTGATGGAAAATATGTTAACTGCTGAGAAACCTTTTTCAGTTCTGTTTGCTTTCATTGCCCACAAATTCCTCATCTCCTTCAGAGATCAGCAGGTTTCACATTAAAGACCGAAGACGAGGATGATCTGAAAATAGTGTGTTGAGCTTCCAGATGCAAGAAAACCTGCTGCAAAGTGAGCAGCCAAGATGTGTTGTGGGGTCTGTATGAGGACTGGGCTCGTGTCCCGGACCCATGCTGGGCTTTGAGGTGCAAAGGAGGGGCACGCAGGGGGGATTTCTTGGCTGAGCTCAGGGTGAGCTGTGCAAAACAGACCTGGAAGAAAGGCGATTTCAGTATTTCAGAAGACTGAGACTGTGGGATAACAAAATGTTAGAGCTTATCTACGTGATCTATGAGAAAAAAATCCAAGTGGAATCCATTTAAGGTGAAGTTTGGTACTTTCAATTTGAAATATTGACAATAAGTGGAGGAGTCATTCCCTTTAAAGAGAGTGACATCATCACAAATGGAGCTATCGACACGCTTCATAAATTTCCCTGAAGTTACTGCAGGTGACAGATAATGTCTTCTAGGAAATGGAAGATGTTCCAGGAAGCAATAAATAACTCCTACACTGCTATAACCACGATGTTTGGCACAACCAAATACAAAAGAATCCAAAGAAATTTGTTGGGAAAGGGCTGATTCACCCGTGAAGAACGCTAGATACTCTTTCAAAAGAGTAGATCTTCAAAGTATTTGAAACACAATGTCAGAGAAGATCTTCCAATACATGACTGGAAATTCAAAAAGTGAGATTACTTTCCACATGGCTAAAAAGCTATGGGAAAGCAAAGAGAACTCCACCAAAGGAAAGATTCATCATTTCCTGAACTTGTCTGCTATTGTGAGCATTATCTGACACTTTAAATTCATGAAGTGTTCAACAATCATCCAATTTATTTTGGAAAATTCAGGAAATCAATAATTAATAGTTCAGGTGCTCTGACCGTAGTGCCTCAGGTTTCTGGATGTGCTTCACTGTTAATGCTGGTATTCCAAAGCAAATCAAGGAGAGTTTTATTTTTACTTAATTAAATACTTGAAAATAGATTGCTGTCCAAATTCTGTGTAGCAAAACTCTCTATATTTCTAAAATATGATCGCAGTAAGCTTAGTCTAAGTACCATATCACTGCATAAACTGTGGTATATGGCAGAGCAAATCCCAAATATACGGTTTGCAATGGAGACTTCCTTAGAAAAAAAATCAAAATCGGTAAAATTTGTGGTAAATGTTGATGTGAATCTGCCAAAACCTGTGTTGAATTTAGCCTTGCTACTCTCTAAAAAGAAACATTAAATGTTACATAGAAAGAAGCCATGATTTTTTAGGAAAAAAAAAAAAGGGTGCAATGCTTACCACTATATCATAACTTTCTTCTTTTAGTAAAAACAAGCATTCGAGGCCTGGAACAGTGACAGGGCCTCGCAGGTCCAGAGGGGCAGCGACAGAAACCAGCTCAGCCTTTTGCTGGTGTAAATCAGCGCGGCGCTGCTGGTCTGCACCAGCCTCTGCCTCCCTCCTGCACTGCCGTTGTCTGAATGGACACGCTGTAATTTCAGCCAGCAAGTTACTGTAATTAAAAAAATACACAAATGACAGAATTTGACTCAAAACCCACCATCCTTCATGGTTTACATTTCCTACAAAGGGAGTTAACTGGGAAGAGGTACATGTTTATTGGTTTCCTTCTTTGTGCTTTTACAAGTATTTTTCTCTTTGATGATCTAAACCATATGTTGAGGTACTTTGGAGGATTATTTTATCAGTTCCTCTGCAGTATGAGAGAAATACCAGGGCAGAGCCCATAGGTTTGCACACATACACTCCACTAAATCATCCCTTGTTCCTGTGCAGCCTAGCTGCCATATTGATAAATAGTCTGTGTCACATTAATTTAATTCTGAATCACTCTGAGACATCGTTTTGTTACAAATATAAATTTTGTGGTGTAATGGAATGTGTTAAGCCTTTAACAAATGAACATTTAATGGCTGCTCATGAAAAAACATAAATAATCAGAAATAAAATTAGCAGGATTGGTAATGAATGTATGAAGCTGCACGGCATGGCCCCGCTTCCCTGGGGCAGGGGACAGCTGGGAGTAGCATCCGCATTTTCTCCTTCTCTTTGGTGGCTTCAACCAGGACATAAATGTCTGAACTTAATATATGAAGTGTTAGTCCTTCTTTTAATAAAATAAAATTTTAAAAATAAGCTGTTGGACCATTTTTGGTAATAACATTGAAGAACACCTGTCCTTCCCTCCATTCCTCTCTGCTTTATTATTATTATTTACATGTTGCCTTCATTTATACCCTTCTGCTACTGGCGATGTTCCACACTCAGAAAAAAACTCATTTTCTCATCACCAGCTCTTTGCTAGCCCATGCCTTTGCTGTGTGTCAACTCTTGCACAGTGTAGGGACCCGCCAGCATATATGTATATATATTTTTTTTCACTGAACCCGCTATATCTATTTTTTTTCTTTTTTTTTTTTTTTCCAGTGAACTCCTGCAGCCAGTACCTGCTAGAGGCAGCAGATTTCCAGGCTGCTCTGGCCTCAGCTGGACTTGTCTGCACACCGTTTTTTGGGAAGCCGCAACCTCAGCCCGCAGGAATGGGGATCCGTTAGTCCCCGGGTCAACTCAAGGGCAAGATGTTAAGCGCAAGTGCTGCATGATTAGTGGCAGTCACTGGAAAGAAGTTTTAGTATCTGTGACTATAGGAAGTTTGTGGACTTCAGCCAAAATGCTCTCTTTAAGTATCAGAAAGTATCCCTAAAATTGCAAGCCTTCGGAGACCACGGCACTCCGCAAACTGCCAAGAAAAACAACACGTAGCGCATAAATCTGAAACACTTCTTCCAGCTATGAAGGGACCAAACGACAAAACGCTTACCTAAATGCTTTTTATTTGCATTAACGTTTGTTCAGCAGTGATCCGAAAGCCTTGCTCGCTTTGCCTTTACGCGTACGTGTGCTAAGGGTTCATGCACAGCTCCCGTGTGGAAATACCCATCTCCAGGGTGGCAGAGTTAACCCGACTCATCACTTACAGGGGCGTGAAAAAGGGGACGTAAAAGGGGACATAAAACCACCCTGTGTGCCACTCGGTTTCTCTCTGCTCCTTCTCTTTCCTTTGTGCCGGGGCTGGAAATTTGAGCGTGGCTAAAGCTTTTCCCCAACATCTGAATGCAGAGGGGACCCCTCCTGGTGTTTAATTTAATTAATGTTTAAAATATACATCTATATTTCAGTTGGAAATCGCCTGGGTTCTGCTTCCAGCCTCTGTGCGTAGGATACCATCATCCTCCGCATCCACCTGGCCAGGAAGGTGGTCCTGGTCCTCATGAATGCCCCCAGCTCCTACTCTGTGTTTTCCTTACCTGAGGCATGGGATGGTGATACGTTCTCGAGGTCCACTGTAAATCAGCGAATCTCTCTCCCTAGGATTTGCTCACGAGTTGAAAATCTGACTTGAAACAATCGTCTTTCCCCCAGGGCACCATATGCAACTTCAATATATTAGTGGCGAAGGAAAATATGCTGTGCTTGGCGTTTACAATTCCCACTCTAATTTACCAGACAGGTGTTTTTGAGGAACAGTTAATCTGGCAAGAAGAAGGAGGGTCACTGGGTTGGGGCTTTTTTTCCTCCCTCTTATTTTCATTAAGGGGACAGACTTGCAAACAGCTGGTAGAAAGAATTGCCCAGGGGAATGCTGTACCCCCACATTAACAGCCTCAGGGGAAGGGGTCGGGAGAAGATAGCCACGCTTGCTCAGAAAGGGTCCAGGCAAAATCCCTGACTTTGTGTGAAACAACTCCCTGACTATCAAAGAGCAAAGATGAGCTGGACTGCCAGGACCCTGGCTCCAGAGAGCACCAGCATCTTGCCCTTCCCCTGAAAAATAGCCTTTTTCTGAGACTTTCTCCGGGATGAGTGCCAGCTTCACTGGTCCTGAAATTTGTGACTTGCATCCTTGCCAGCCAGCCAGCAATTTCTTCCTTAGAGAGGAAAAAAAAAAGAAAAGAAAAGAAGAAAAAAAAATAAAAATTAAGCTAAACTAAATGAATCCTGTTCTGAGAGCTAAATATGGTCAGGACATCTGTGGCCTCCCCCGACTTCACCCTGGCTGAGCGGGGACAATAGCTGCCATGTGCTGCCCTTTGTTGTCGAGCCTGGAAAAGATTTCTAATCCCAGAATAATGCACGCGTGCACCCACGCACGTAGGCACGCGCACACACGCACACGAGTGCTGCTAAACCTACGTTTCATGTCCAGAAGGCAAGAGTTGGCAGCAGGGCTGCCCTCGCAGCGTTGGAGGGATGAAAGAGCCCCCCCACCCTGGCTTCATAAAATCCGTGTGTACACAAGGGATTTTCTTTCGTCTACAGATGTCGATTTCTAGTGTTACAAGGTGCAAATTCCGAGGTTCGGCAGACGCTGGAAGCTGTGTTCTCGTGTTGAAATGCCGGTATGTGGTCCGCGTGTCTCTGATCTCCAGCATTTCCTAGCATGACATCTTTCATCATCATCATCAAGTCGGAGGACGTAGATACATGTGGCCACCAGATTCCCTTCCAGCGTGAAGATGGGCCGCATCCTTTAACTCCCCTCTTCCCCCTGCTACCCGCGATGCTTTAAAGTCGCTCTCGCCCGACTTCGCGGGACGCCTGGCCTCGCAGCACCGAGCCAAAACAGTCCTGTAAATAAGGGCACATGCCAAACGGAGACGGCTGGGGCCCTCACTCCAGCCAGAAATGCTCTAACCTCTCCCCACCCCTCTTTGAAGGGGACAGGCGAGGGTCACCCCGCAAGCCCCTGCTGCTCGGTTCATCTTGCCCCATGTCAGGAAGCGGTGCCCTTTTTTTGTATTTTTTTGGAAGGAAGTGGTTAACTCTTCCTTCACCGCCCCACGATGGGATTCGTTTGCAAACACACTCTTCAATCAAGAGCGGGGGAGACCGCAGAGCTGGCTGGCGTGGGAGGGAAAAGGGGCCCAGTGGGAAGCCTGCGGAGAACAGCCACGACCGCCCGCAGCAGAGGACCCCCTAGGCTGGATACTCCCTGTTAAAGTCATCTCGGCCACCCCACCGCTCCTGATCCCACAGGTGCAGGGTTCCCCGTGTGGGAGATCTCCCACAAGGGCTATCACTTGCGTTTGGTGGATGTTTCCGACTCGCATCAAAGCAGAAGCTGCAGCGAGTGTGCGTCAAGTCAGCTTTGGCAAGTCTCGTGGCCCTCCCTTCTTTTTTTTCTTTTTTTCTTCTTTTTTTCCCTTCCTTTTTCTTGTTGCTGCTCAGCCCTGCAGAACATAATTAGAAAATGAGCCATTTATAAAACAAATGTTTCCGGGAGAAACTCCCCTGAACACCCATGTCATAAAAATATTGAACGCAGCGTCTGAGAGCGCTCAGGATCCAAAATTTCCTTGGGGCTCACCCTTATCCATTATTCTGTCGCTGCTTCAACTGGGCAGTGACATTTTACTGGCGGCACCCTGTTCCCCTCTGAAAGAAGTTGGCCTTCTGGTTGTTCTGCTAATAAACCAACTACCCTCTCCCTTGGTGTCCTCCTCTGTCTGCTAAAACCAGGTGGGGATGGAGTGATCCTGGGGCTGCCTGGCTTATCTTCTGGGGTGGGCTTTGCTCTTCCTCCACTTCCCAGAACATCTGAGGGGACAGAGAAGGGTGATGGCCCCCCATCCTAAATACCATCAGTATTTTCAGGGCTGACCAAAGCAATGTGGTTTCCAGAGCTGGGATGTCCCCTCCTTCTAGAAATGCTCATAGCTTGTCCTCAAGGTAAACACTTTGGGCTGGAACATCCCATATTTCACCCTCCACTGGGATCAGTCTTGCCCAACGACTCAGTTCCCACTGGAGCACCATATAACTTGCCAGACTTTCCAACACACTCTACAAAGTGCTTTGAGATTCCTGCCAGCTCCCTCTCTGGTCTTCTGGCACAGTTCAAGAGGCAGATATTAATCTTCACAGCTATATGCTGGCTGAGCCCTGGTTGCCTAAGAGATTCTCCCTGAATTTATTTATTTGGATTTATACAAAAGAGCATAAAAAGGAACACTCCTCCCAGACTCCAGGCTCACCAGCCATAAATTACAAAAACAGCTACAATGAAACCACCCACAGTACCTCCCACCCCCGACACAACTGTTTTCCTCCAACACCCAGCTCTGCAGCAGCAACGTCCAGCTTCTCTGCGTGCCTCAGCATTCCCGCATGGAGAGGTCGACTGCAGGCAGCCCAAGGACTGGGGCTTTCAGAATCGCTGTCCTCATTCCTTCTTCAGAGCCGCTGGGGTAGCACTTGCGTGAGAAGTGGAAGAAGCAGATAGGATGATCCCCTGGCACTTCTGCAAGTCCACATGGACAAAGCTAGAGTAGGTCAGCATGTGATTTCACGTGGGACAGGGGTGGTCAGAGACATCTAAAGAGATCTTCTAACCCCTGAAGGTCTTCTCATCCACCTAGTCTGTCCCGACACATAGCTAAATAACTTGTTCTTGAAAGGTTTTGGTGATGGAGTTTCCAGCGCCTACCACACAAGGAATCCCAGTTCTCGCCCTTGGAAAATGTTACCTAAAGTTTTACATCAGCCACCCTTGCCCTTCACCTAATCACTTTATATGCTAGGCCCCAGCAGACACAGAGGACTGCTTCCTATCTCCTAACCAGTGGGGAACTGCAAAGTACTTGAAGGTTGTTAATCATGTTTTCCCTCAGTTTTGTCCTCTGTAGACTAAACAACCCCAATTTTTTCAGCATCTCCTTGCAGGTTATGTTTTCTAGAGCTCTGTTCCTCTTTGTTCTTCTCCTCTGGACCCTCTCCAAGGAGTCCGCATCTTTTCTCAAGTGTAGTGCCAAAAGCTGGATTCAATATCCAGCTGAGGTCTTCCTGGGGTTGTGCGGAGCAGATGGATAACTTTGCATGTCTTCTGCATAGCGCTGCAAGTCTGATGTCTGTTTTGCTCAAAAAAGGCAGAGCACTGCTGACTCCTCTTCAGCCTGTGATACAGAATGCCCTCCTCAAATGCAGCAGAGCGCCAGACAATGTCTCTTCTTACCAGCAGGGTCCTTTCTGATTGAAGGTTATTTGGCTTTGCTTTACAGCCCCTTTTGCTGCTCCTGCAGAGTTTTGGCAATTTTAGCAATGTAGAAGCAATCCCTTGAGGTTTGAGTGCCCCAGAGCCGTGATCCTTGGGAGGGGAGGAAGACTATAGCTCTTTAAACATATTGTCATGAATTCACACTCACACTCTCACTTTGCTTCAAAGCCTAAAAGGTTTTGTCCCAAGAAGGTAGAATGTCTCGAAGGGCTTGTTTCCTTCCCTGGTGCAGCTGTACTCTAATCCCACAGAGATGCTGCAGATGCTATGCTGACTTGATTTTTGAGGTCGCGCTCATCCAGCCCAAGTTTTCCACACCACGTCAAAACATCTTGAGAGCTTCTGCCCTGAGATGGGAAGACCCCTTGGATCCTGCCTTGTTGTTCCTTCAAGCCTGTTCTTGCCTTAGAGAGCAGTGAACAGTAGAACAGAGACAGAAGAAGCGATGTGATGGCCACCAGTGGGTGGGCACGCTGACCTTCAGACCCAGATGTCCAGGTAAGTTCCCTAGCACATGGCTGAGCTGGGACCAGGAGACAAGATGAGGGTCATGCACTCGCTGTGCCAGACCACGCCACACCTAGGGACCGAGCTGCAGGTGTGACAGGGTGCATCAGATGTAGGTGGTCATGTGGTCTAGAAAATGATCCTATAAAAACAAGTGTTATAGATCACAGGGTAACTCAGGCTGGAAGGAGCATCAGGAGGTCCCTAATCCAACCTCTGAGCTCAGCCCAGGTTGCTCAGAGCTTTATCCAGTCAGCCTCGATAATTTCCATGGATGGAGACTGCACAGCATCTTTGGCTGTTGGCTCCAATGGTTGATTGTCCTCATTGTGAAAAAGATTTTTCTATATATCCAGAAATTATACTCACAAATCACACTCGGTATATTCTCTGTGTACACTTGTCCCAATTCTAAAATCTAGACGCTGCCCTAAAACAATCCTAAGACCTAAGCTACAGCTTTACTGACCCTTCTGCTGCCCCTTTTACCCAGAGCATAGTCACAAAGTGGGATTTAGTGACAGATGGGGAGGCACATGGTGCAGTGGGATCTGAGTCACCATGCTAGCGGGAACACGAAGCAAAGAGATCATGCTGAAGGCAGCAGGCGAATCTCAGCTAATGCGTGGGGCTGCCCCCCCAAACGCAGCCGCATGTCTTTTGAGCTGAAGCCACCTCGTTGGAAGGTGTTGGTGTACATTCTTGCACAATGGGGTCTGCTCCCTGGGAGAGGTCTTCAGATATTGCTGCAATTTCAAAAAATACGCAGTCTCAAACAGAACATCCAGGCTGAAGTGGAGGCTGCAGGTGGAAAAATGCCATTATGGAGATGTTGGACTCATCCCAAGCCCCAGGAGCTAGGGTAAGAAAAATCGGAATTAAATTGAAATGGGAAAGAAATCCAAACCAGTCCAGGGTGTGTTCATTCAGGATATTCTTTCTTTAACTCTGCCCTACAGTCAAGAAATAATGACGCAGTTATAATTCGAGCATGGTTATGTTTGTAGCCCTTGATTAGATTCAATTAATTAGATTCAGCAAAAATTTTTCTTTCTTTCTTCTGTTTTTCCTTTATGCTCTTGAAAGTTACGGTGCCATTTTGGGCGGCTGAAGGCTGCCAAACAGTTAACAAACCAACCAGCAAATTCTCAGAAAGAGCATCTTATTCTGCTGCACGTTGTTCCCAGTGCAGCGGGGAGGTGTAGCAGGAGCAGCAGCAGCCTGCAGCTTGCTGTCAGCATTGCCCAGTCCCTCAGGACTGTGTCCGGGCTTAATGATGGACCTAGCAAAACTGTGGAGATGACACTGCAGGAGAGCTGGTGAACCCTTTGATTTGTTTCTTTTCTGTAATACACTGCTATGTGATGTTATGATCAATTTTTTGTACTGGAGTCCAAGGACTGTAGGCTTGGAAATCCCACTCCTGCTGGATCCAAATGCAGAAATCACCTGGCTCTGCCAGACCAAGGCTTTTTCCTGGTGGAAATTTAGAGACAGAACATTGTCCATAAGCTAGGAAGGAAAGTGGTACTGTCACAAGAAAGCCTGTTGAGCAAGCGTGGTTGCACTCTGTATTCAGGAGAAAAGCAAAGTTCAGAAGAAAATAAAATCACCTAACTGTTTAGCCTTGGCTGATCGGAGACATCTGGGAGCGCAATGCACAGCTTTAGAAGAAAACCCTGCAAGTTAATGCTGCACAACTAAAAAGCAATCGATGAAAAAAAGATTAATGCAGAGTAATTTTCTTGGAGATGGCCAGAAAACTGAAGAAGACCAGAGAGCAGAGAAGGGATCCACCCTGAGGTGTCCACACCTGTGACTGACACCAACAAAGCCATGAATCTGATCACAAACTGCACCAGCACAGAGCCCAAAGCCAAAAGCTAACGAAAGTCAAGAGGCCCCACAGGAACTGGTGGGTTTCTTTACACACTGAACATCATAGCAATAGCCATCCATGCTAGATCCTTAATTCAGTGTGGATGGTGGTTATCAGCAGAAGATAAACTAATTACGGGAGGCAGGAACGTGTTGAAGCTACATAAATCCAGCTTCTTGGTCTTGCCGCAACGGCCACAAGGATTCACCTGAGGACTCACAGGAAGAAATGCTAGATTTGCTGAAAGGCCGGTTGAGGTTTTGGAGAACAGAGTCCACCATGACCTCCAGAGGTAGGAGAGGGAATGAAAGGATGCAGCCAGCAGGGAGCAGAAAGGGGAGAGAAACCACCCTTGCTAAGGAAATTCCAGGAGCAGTGGTGGCAACAGCAGCACTGTCTCCGGCTCCCTCAGCTAATGCTTTAAGATGGGAAAGGAAGAAAAGGGAGGGAAAGATGTCCTCAGGAGAAGTGAAGGCTTGGCACTGATGGGTCTGTGGACTCCTCAGGTTTTACGACAGCAGATGTAGCAATGGGGATCTAGAAACTTGGCCCAGTAGTGCCTGAGGAATTTTCTTCAATGGATATGGGGCTGAGGTCCATCCCACCTCTCAGACTTGCACTTCTTGGAGCTATGAAATGACTTGGCTATCTTTTTCTCTTCTGCTAGCCACACTTGTGACATAGCTCTGCAGTGACCTGCCTTACAGGGTACCCTGACACCCATAAGCAGTGTCCTGCCAGCCAGAGGAACCATGCAGTCACCTCTCTCAGGCCAGGACGGCCAACTTTCCCACACCTCTGACCCAGCACGGGTATCTCTGAGCTGCATCTGTGGTGGTCCTCACAGGTTCCCGTTATAACCATCGATGACAAATGGGCAAATCCAAGATGTCCTTTTCTCCTTTGGCGGCAGAAGATGTTGGGTAGATGGGGCCCTAGGAGCACCTATTTCTGCCCACCAGCTTCGCAGGGAGCCTCAGAGGACTGCACCATCTGGAGACAGCTAAAGCATGATGAGATGTAGCCACACCTTCATGGATGCTGATCCATGTCCAGGAGCAGAGGAGAGGTGTGCTGTAGAGGGCACCCAAGCTTGGTGCAATGCCACGGGTTTGGGGGTGGCCCATATTGCCCTTTCCAGGGCTCTTCTTCTCCTACAGGTGAGAGGGACCGATGTCGAGTGGTGGGAAACAAGTCCAAGGCAGGAGAAA
>Ga0065711_1011295_pt1 | contig 26964 bp, 17 predicted proteins | sample Hoacrofraction12_FD_59098 | JGI IMG/M metagenome (GOLD analysis project Ga0065711, IMG submission 59098) | Hoatzin crop microbial communities from Cojedes, Venezuela - Epithelial fraction 12 v2 (version 2) | ecosystem: Host-associated > Birds > Digestive system > Esophagus > Crop | place... | reverse complement strand
CGCCTGGACAAGGTCCTCTGCGGCCTGCTGTAGGTGACCCTGCTTCGGCAGGAGGGTTGGACTGGGTGACCCACAGAGGTCCCTTCCAACCCCAAACATTCTATGATTCTGTGATTCTGTGAGGAGTTCCTATTGACATTAAACAACTGGTTTTGTGAGTCTTGCCCGACACTCCAAATATTTGAAGAGAGCTACACCATATTCTTCTGCTAACCCTCAGAAATGCCCTCCTTGCCAGAGCCCCATCCCACAAACGCGTGAAACTGCCGAGGTTTCGCTGCTGCTGTGAACTGCAGCAAGGGGCCCACCCATCGGTGCCAGGATTTGGCACTACTCACCTCTGTCACCGGGAGCGCGTCACCGCGACTGGAATGATACAGGGGACAGAAGGTGCTTTGGGACCATTCACCAATGCAGAAAGAGACCTAAGATGAGACCTGGATGAAAATAAAGCTGAGATTTTGCATTTTTTCATGCATTATTAAAATGGAGGTTTTAAAAATTAAAACTTTATTTTTCCTTTCAAAAATGCAACAGATGTGTGTGAGGACAAAGCCGGTGCCTCCGCTACCTCATGGAAGCCGCTTTATTGTTATGTTAAGCAGTTACCGGAGGAGAGCACAGTGGAATGACTGCATGTATCTGTCATATGTTAATTAGGGGAATCTGTACAGAGCCAAGTTTTATAACCTTCTTCAATTTTAAGAGGTTTTCACAGTTACTGAATGCATTAAAAACCAGCAAATGTTATGGGGATTGTCCATTGAGTTCTACACACTGGAAAGCTCACTTGTTGGGCCTGCGGGGAGAGCTGATTCCGTTTTGCTATATAGCCACATGAATACAACAAGCAAAACAACGTACAAAGCTGTGCAAATCAGAGTTGGTGTAAACCACAAGACACTCAGCAATAAACCTTAATTTGACTGCAAAAAGCAACTTATAAAAGAGTGATCTTGAACAGCTCTTGTTCCTCTAATCATATCTAGTTATGGATAGATATGTTCTGTATGCAGAGCATCGGGAGAGACGCTGAATGCTCTCAAGCTGCAGTGGCGAGCGCTGGAGACCACACTCGGGCAGAATTCCCCCTGAAAGCCAGTCTGTTTTGCCTCAGGACTGCAGGTCAGATCCCAAGAAAAAGAGATTTTGGTGAAATGCCTTAGATAAGCAGAGGGATTGCCCTGTGAGCAACAGCAGGAGAGAATAAAATGCTGTACCTTCCATGTGGTGGTTTGGTGGCTGTAGCAGAACTGACCACATCCACTTTATTTTACAGATAGGAGCCATCTAATTAGCTTCAATGGGGCTACGGCACCTGCACACCTGCGGAGAGCATAAATACCCTCTCTCTTCTGCCTGAGCTCCTTCCCACACAGGTCAGTCCTGCAAAGTGCAGAGAGGACCCCACCTCCAGAACTGCCACCACCACACAGGGCAGCAGATCCTCCGGAGTGCTGTGGGATACCTCCCCAAATCACAGCCAAGGTGCCTGGCAGCTCCTGGAGTGGTTTCTTCTCTGCCTTTTCACCACCAGGCCTCCAAAATGATCATTTAATTCCCAGCCCGAAACTGTCTGGGATTTTGCAAGGAAGCTGGAGACGAGGGCAGGACCTTCTCCCCAGGACTGACTGCAGGATGCTCTGATGAGCTGTTCAGGGACAGCAGAGGGGGACCATGTTGAGGGTCTTCATGGCCAACGAGGCTGGTGGAGGCAAGAGCAGAAAGGAGACGGTCAAACCTTGGGATTCACAACACACCCCTGAGGGCCACCCAGAAGCATGGGGCTGGTGGCAGCACGCACCATCAGCGAGGAAGAAAGTGGCCACGGTGTGAATTATCACTGCACAGTTCCCAGATAAATTGAGTTAATAAAGCTGTGGCCTAATTAAACCCTGTCATTTGCTCCTTCTCTTCTTCTCGAGACAGTGTGAATCCATGCAGTGTTTTCACTTCTGGGCAGAGAATCCTGGAGCCTTTTCCCAGAAAAAAAAAAGGATAATTCCCATTAAAGTGTAACTGTGTTTCTGCAAGCTGGGCCCTGCAAGACCTTCAGGTGAAATAGTGTGGATAAGCAGAGAAGGTAACAGCAAGCAAAATCAACACAGGATCAAAAATTTTTTGTCACGCAGTTCCTTAGTAATGATGCCAGAAACAGGCCAGGTTATCCCATTAAACCCACCGAAACTGTTCAGAGCAGAGAGACAAACAAGATTTGAATGAGCATAAATTTTAAAACGAACAGGGTTGAATGCACAAATCAGGGTAGTGATATACTATGGAAATTTCATATATCTGAAATATATTCCCACAACAAACACAACTAAGATGTGGCACACCACCCTTATTTCAGGAGACTTAAAACGTAGCAGCAACAAATAACATGTTTTCCACAAGAAGAATGTGAATCAGCAGCTTGATCTGTTCCCAGTTTTCACAAGCAAAGTCTCGTCTATTATAATCTTGTTTTTCTCAGCCATAAACACAGTGTGAAAAAAAAGATAAATTTATGTTGAATATGGTTATAGTTATTATTTCCCTTCTGGGGATTTATTAAGCATGTGTTAGGAGTTTAGGTATAAAATGAAATTGTTTTTTCGCTACATCGATGTCTTCTGTGGCTATCTGTAAAATTTCATTAAGGTGTTAGACTTGATATTGCAGATCAAAGTAATCCCACGAGATTAAGGAGACCCTGCTAATTGACTAAGGTCATGTACTGCACTTCCCACTGGCACTTTGGCCTACGTTGACAACAGAGGAGCAGTCCCATCTCAAAGGACCATTCTATAAAAATACCATTTTCTTTATCCGTAGTCCAGTTTTCACACCGCTGTGATAACAAGGGATTTCATAAATCCAGGTGGACTGATTAGAGTTTTGAGTATGTAACTTTCTGAGTAAAAAATATACATGATACTTTTGAACAATTTTGACATTTTATCTTACCCTTTAAAACTCGCGGGAACGTATTGCACGTTAGGTGTTTAAGAATAAAAAGTGTCAGCATCTATAGCAAGTTCCATCATTCAAACTTGGCACTAAAGAGGATGTTGAAAGCGTTGCTGCAGACCATTAAAACCAGCTAATTTACAACCAAAGACATTGTTGCATGAAGTGCCAACTTGGTCAATAATTAGAGCTTGGAACATATATCCAGCTTTGACAAGAGAAAGTTCCTAAAAACCTTTCCCTGTTGATCAAAACATACAATATATTACTCTCAATTGGACAGTCACTGTTAGTTCCACATTGTGATATTATTGAAAATTATGGACTATCGAGGGGGCGTGGTGAGGAATTATTACTGCTGCCAGCAAGATTTGTGAACCCATTGCTGAGATATGTGCTCCCTCTTGAATCCTGCACTTTGAAATGTGAATGCTGGAAAAGTTGGAGGGAATTCAGAAAAGAACTACAGAAATGAAGCACAATTTGGAAAATATGCCTCTTTTCTGCCTTCATCATGGGAGAAGTAAGGAACTCACAGCCAATTGACTAGAAGTTTAAGGGTAAGATTTACAGTTGCATGGAAATAAACAGGAGAGCTCAGATCATACAGCTCATTAATTTAGAAGACTTTGAATAAGGATGACTGACAACAGCAAGCTGAGTGAGAAAGGCGCAAATTAGAAATTAGCTGCCATTTTTTAACTCAGTAAGTTATATACCAAATGATTTTGCCAGTGTTCTTTCACTAAAAGTCTTAAAATAAAATGATTTTTTTTTCCCCCTAAAAAGTCTGCTGTTTCCAATAGAGATTTTTTAGATTTGATTCAGTCATTGGTTTTCCTCAAGTTTATCCATGTTCTTCTTGAAGGGAAGCTTCAAACTTGAGGCAATGTCACAAGCAATGGGTTTACTGGGTACATTTTAACGACGTTAATGGATGTAACAACCACCCTTCCATTCACCGGCTGAAATCCCCATCTAAGCAGAAGGATAGTAGAAGGCTTATGACATACATAAAATGTGTGTCGTTTGCATGGAGATGAATTTCAGACTTTAGAAGCCAACAGAATCACATTTTCCATTATGTTCACCCAGCAGAACGGATTTCATTAATCAGCCTATCATCAAGGGCTCAGTCCTACCACATTACTCACACTAAGTAATACCTAAGATGCAAATAGGTCCACTAAAGCAAAGGACGCATCTGGAGAAGTTGTGTCGTTCTATAAGGTGCTTTAATGGACTTTGAGAAATCCCTAGTTTGCAAATGAAATTCTCATACCCTTTCAGCTCTTCAGAAAGGTCTTGAATATATAAGCTATTCAACAGAAGTATTTATACGCTTACAGCACTGGAGAACTATGAAAAAAGTGAAGTTGTTGAATGATGTACCTGGTGAAAACAGGTAAAATTTACCATACACTACTTCTTTAGTTCAAATAGACAGTTTGAAATTCTTTTTCATTCAGCAATTGACGTTGAACTCTTTACGCCACCATATTGAGTAAGATGCAGGAGACAAGAAGTCCTAGTGATATGGAAAGACTTGGTATAGAGGAGGATTTTTTTTGATTCATTGGAATTCAGCACGCTGCCAGTATTTTTAATGTTCCATATAGCTGTTTAGCCATCCTATAACTAGGGGAGGCTAGGTTTATCTGTAAGTAATACCTGTCTTTATACAGAATAAAAGCTTTGGTTTTTGTCTCATTAAAATTTTCCTGAAGTTGGCCAGAAGCTATATCTTCCTTGCTTTATACGCTAAACAGTAATATAAAGTTTGAGTGACCAAATTGACTAAACAAAGCATGAGAAACCCCAGCTTTTCTATTTGCATTGCATTTCCCTTTGGTAAATTCCATGAAGTTCTTTGACCTTCCTTTTCTCCAAATGCAAATAAAATGTAAAATATTTTATTCTTCCCACTGAATCGAGTACCTGTGTATTATTCCTTGCAAAATGCCTAATAGATGTTAGATGATTTTTGTACCTTTTTGTATAGCTAGTTTGTTAGTTGTTTCCTACTGAGATCGGTGGTACGTGTATCATTTGAAAGACTCCTTGCAATAAAATGTGGAAAAAGAATGATATATTTGTTAATTGTTGTTGCCGTTCTTGCTATGATCTTTGGCAACACCTACTGGTGGTTGTATGCAGTGCTGTAGCCACTCTACATATATGCCTTCAACATATAGACCTTCAACTGGCNGCACAATCACTCTACAACTACAAAGAGAACGGATTCAGTCAGCGGGCTTAAAAACATCACGCCAAGTTCATGAAAGCATTTGCATAGGCTTTACAGGCTCTAACATTCTTTCATATTAAAATGTGCCTGATTTTGTTTATCAGTGAATCCTCCGTGATTTGTAAAAGTTGCGATTTTACGGTAACTTACTCCAAAGAGAATTTTGTACAGAACATCTTCTGTACGCTTTCAAGTAACAAGATATTTTGAGCATTAAGATAAATAACATTTAGGCATCTAATAAAAACTGTCTGGGGTTTTTTGGTCTCAAATCCTCTTTTTTACATAGTACAGCAGCAAAGCCTTGTTTTGTAGGTGAAAGTCTGTAAATCTGCAGTAACTGAAAAATAACAGAAGGCGCAGCAGCATTCTTTATGTTAGTCTATATTGATCGGCTCTAATGAGCACCAGTGGAGCTGTAGCTAATGGTGGTATGTCTGGTGTTAAGGGCAAATGTGGGAGAAGATTATCAACCCAAGGGGTTTAACAGTTGCTGGACTGCCCTCAGCCCTCAGGGCAATGATGCACTTGAGAGGTCACTGTATCAAATGAGGGAAAAGATTCAGCTTGTGCTGCTGGAAGAAATGCAGCAGGAGCTGTATTTTAGCCGAGACTACAGGCATCAACAAAACAGTTACTATCTGCCATTCGTTTCTTCCCCTCTCCTTTCCCCGACCACCATCTACCTAGCGTTGCGTTTCTAATTAAGAATCATAACACCAGCGATCCGGTAAGGGATAGCGCAGAGCCGCTCTGAATTAGTCAGGCTTGAATATGCACACGGACAAAGTAGGCGCCTTGGCACAACCGGAGCAAGGGACCCGCTCAGACGCCGAGGAGAATGACAAGTTACGGGGCAGAACGCTGTTACACCTGATGCCTGTTTATTACCTGGGGGGGGTCACGCTGCCATTTGATGTGAATTTGCTTGATATTTCATTCACTGTGTTGCTTGCCACCCCCTTCCGAGATCTGAGAGGGGCGAGATGAGTGACCACCAGAGCAGAGAAGGCCACTGGGCTTCAAGGGAAAGCTAACTGGCAGATACGAGAGAATGCTTGCAGTAAAATGTTAGTGCAGAGAGGAAGCTACAGGTATTCTAAAAGATAAAAATGAACTGAGAAGTGCCTTGAGGTGGATGGCATGTTGCACATTCTATGCTTTAATAGCGTAATGGAATAATTTTAACTGTGTGAGGCTCCAAAACATACCAAGAAGGTCTGTCGAGAACCGAGCAGTGAGATTTCAAATATTTATCACAATAAATACTAATATATACTCCCATAAAAAGAAACAGAATATTTTACTTAATGTTGTAAATAAGCAAATTAAATATTACCTTAGCTCCATTATGCCATGGTACCCTGTGGTTATGGCAAATTATTTATTAGGTCTTTAAAAATTCTAAGATATGAATTCCTCTTGTTCCTTAGAGACCAATGATGGGTCAAATTATTAAAAAAATCTTCACAGTTCTAATTTTTTTGTGGTGTTAATATCCAGTAAGGCTGAATCTAGCGTTCTTTGTTCCAGGGATTTCAACCAGAGTTTTGCCTGAACCAGAATGAAACAAGTCAGGATTTGGTAAAAGAGGAACAAGATTTCCTACCAAAAAATGATTCTTTAGACTGTTATCGGGATGTTGACACAAAAATACCTGAAATAAGTGGAGCAGGCACTAAAGCTGGCATGCACACTCACTGGGAGCAATGAGGCTGGAGACGATAAGAAACATTTTCTGCGAAGAAGCAGAGGCTGACACATCCGACGCTCGCTGCCTGATGGGCTCCAGCTCAGGGGTTTTATGTCTGCCGGCTCCCACCACTGTCCATTAGACAGGCGCCCGCACCAGGGACGCTGCAGCCACAAGTGACACTAATGTGCTCAACTGTCGGCACTGGGGAACCCACAGAAAAATGTGTTCATACCCGCGGCTGCGTGCGCTGTTAAAAAGTGAACTAGTCTGGCAAAATGGAACGAGGGAGTTTGCATCCCTCGCCACTTCATCTGTCCCCATCCTCTCACCCTGGTAATGCTGAAATTTCCAAATATGCCAGCAAAAACACGACCCACGTTATTGTTAAAGTACATCCCAAGAAGTATTTCTGCATTTCCTGCTGTACTTTGAATTCATACCTGGTTTAGGCAACACCATGTTGTTTCTTTATAATGTGAACCTATGAGCAGACTATGTGGCAAATTCATGACATTTATTTTCTGCAGACTTGAGCTCATAAGCAGCTCGAGTGGGCTTTCTCATTTCTACAGTTACTGAGATTTCTTCCAATTGGAAACTCTGTGCAGCCCGAGCAGAAGATTACCATGTCCGCTGAGCCTGCAGAAACGTTACTGTAGTGCTGACTTCTTGGCAAGGCCAAGGCTGGATTTAGAAGCTTCAGAGAAAAAATATTGCCAGCTCAAGACGAAGCAAAGAGCTAGACAGCATGTTTCAAGTGAGTGCTCATCCTCATTGAGTGTTTTTTATGTCAAGACATGTGTTTAAGTATGTGTTATTGTCCTGCTCATATTTCCGTTTTAAGAGCTCGTTACCCGTGTAGAACAGAAACACAAAGGACTGTTCAAGTTCGAGAGGTGGGACCTTGTTTTCACTCATGCACTCCTAATACTCCAAACCACTTCCACACCCTTTGTTATTAAATTTTAGTTTTGGACGTATTTGATCTTTAGAAGGTCATAGATAAACTTTCAGATGAATTTATTCTGCTAATGACAGAAGTCACAATCCAATTCCTGTCTATATAGTAGCAAACTCCATAGTACAGGAGGACAAGTTTCAAAATACATTTTAAAATCTCTACGCACCTAAGTGAAACATTTTGGTGAAATGTTTCTCTGAAAGGATGATGTGAATAATAGAAGAAGAACAGTTCTGTGATGACTTTTTTCTTAAGGAGAGTTTACAGTTTTGCAATGCATTATTTAATTTCTTTCATACCTTTTGTTCGACGCGCTGTACCTTTGGACAGATGAATGTCTGGGATTTGAAATCAGCATTTATTGGCTTCGCTGAACTGGCAAGTGGTGTCCAGGAAGGAACAAGTGTTGTTGAATCATTTGATATTTCTCTTTCCACAGCTGCATCTCTTTGGCTAGAGGTAAGTACGGTGTTCATTAGAGTTCATCAAAGCCTGTGGAAGAATGAAGTGGAAATGTGCATCACTGCACTGGCAGGACACTGGTTCTATAAGGGGCTTACTTGGGACCCTGCTATATTTAACCGTATCAAGGATGTTAACTCCAAAATCTAATTAGTCCAAAATGCCCCTTCCAAAGCAAATACAAAAATGCAAACGAGCACAAACATTAATGTTACCAAAAAGCTAAAACAAATAACTCAGTGATCATGACATTTAGATAGCAGCTTTAGGAGTGATTGTTTTACTCGGATCTTTTGCCGTGACAGGTGTATAATGGCAGGATCTTGCTCTGCAACATCTGCAACAAAACTCCCTCAGAGTTTAATGATGTGGGAGTCCAGCTAAGGGACCTATCTTTTTTTTTTTAATAGTTGGTATTGACTAGTCATTTTGAAATGTTTGCTTTGAAAAGGACATGCTATTTATTTTATCTTTGCATTTAAATATCAGAAATAAAAGATCTTGCTCTACCGCAAAACAATAATCCATACAATGACTAACCACTCGGCAGCATAACAAGTTTCTTCACTCAAATGAAGAAATATTTTCAGCTCTGAGACTGAGTAGCCACAAAATTTACCCCTTACCCAGCAGTCCTCAAAAAATTCTACCAAGTCTTTATAACCTAGGCAGTAAACAAAATTTTTCTGCTTTATTTTTTCCGGTCATACATTTCAAGCACTTAAATGAAATGCAGCTATTTCAGGGATTTATAGGAAATGCACCTTATTTTCTTTGCACTGGAGGTTTTCAGTTTACAGTATCCTAGCCTTCACCCTTTAAACACCACTAAATCCCATAAGTGATCCCAAGATGATGCTGTTTAGCACAGTACTATTATTTTCAATGAAGCAGCAAGTACTGCTGCATGAGCACTTGAAAATACATGAGCCTTGCCAGGTTGCGAGAGGAACCCAAAACTTGAACCTTGTACATTTTAGAGAAAAAATAAGAGGGGAACACCTCCAAAACCAAAACTTGTGCGAATTTAAAGCCACTTTTGAAATTAGCTTGTATTATCATAGAGTCTGTTTCATAACCACAGAGCCCATGGAAATCCGCTCTTAAGGAAACAGCCCCTTTGCTACTTACTTGCTGACCCCCTCTTGGACAGCATTGGCTCTGCTCTCCTCATCCTAACTTCTTCCTCACATCTCCTGGGGAATAAAGCCGCAAGGATCCTACCGTACACCTCCCTTATGGAAATACATCCGTAATCCATGCCAGCCATGGTGGGCTGAGAAAGCTTCCTGGTCCTAACTGTCCTGCCTGGAGCATCTTGCTGATGATTTAAAATAGGTAAAGTGCCGATTAAACCTTTCAAACTGAGAACAGCACAACTGGCCACAGCTTCTAAGTCAAGCGGTTCTGCCTTTTACTGCAAGAGGAGCTTGGCTGAACTTCCAGCACATTTCCCCTATCACAAGGCACTCTGTGAGACCTGAGGGTGGTGCAAAGCTTTGAACCTCAAAAAGTTCTCACGGGTCATTTGAAGGATATTTAATAACAACATTCTTTGCTTGCTATTGGAGTGAAATAGCCAAAAAATGCCGAATTGTCTCAGTGAAACACGACACAGCCAACAATTTCCACTCCCTGGCTTCACAGGACTTATAGGATGCTCTTCTTTTTCTTTTTAACTCTGTGCATCTTTCTGTCTCTGCAGTTCAAGCCCAACGCAACCCAGAAAAGGAACCTTCGTGCTGTGGTATTTCCTAAGTATCAGAATATTACATTTCTAGGAATTCAGCTAGGTCTTTCCTGGCTGAATTCTCCTCTCTGGCTGATGGTTTCAGGCCAGGTCTGCAGGGGGTCTCACCCAGTGCAGCTTTTCTGACTTTAACAGAGCTTGACTAAATTACTTGAGCCAAATCTTAGGCTTCTTGTTTAAATAAAGCTTTTAAATTGCTTGAGAACAATATAATCACATGGTGGAAAAGATGCATTTCTGTAAGTATTCATTTACTGTCTTTAAGATCAAAATATTAAATGTCGTCTCAGCTCTGAGACTTCCAGGACTTCAGCCTTCAGTGGAGTGCATTATGTGACCAGACTTTGTGGTAAGAGGATGAGATATTCCTCTTTTCAGGAACTTTTTTTCCATTTTGACTTCTCATTGACAAAAGGACAAGGTTTAGCGTACCCGTTAAACCTTGTTGTGATGAACTCTGTTAGCAGATCTGTTAAAAGAAATTACTACCACTAGTTCCCTCCACTAGTTTAGACCAACAGCTTTCTGTCTTCAAGATTTATTCCTAAATTACTCCTTCAAAACTGTTTCTTTTTTTTTTGGTGGACCATGCCTGCACTGCTTTTATCTCCATCCACATCAGCTCCATTTCCGCTTTTACCCTCTCCTTTTGTCCTCCATCATAATCTTTTCAGTCAATAGCCCTTCCGTGACTATTAACCTGCTTTTCTGGCAGGTTTCTTTACATCCTTGCTTCATATTTATGCCAACTGCCACTTGATTTGGTCATTGTGTTACCAACTTCAATCACACCTTAATTTATGTTTATTTGTCCAGAGAAAGAGCAGATTAAAAACCATTTCTTTCAAAAAATAATCGCACAACATTCAAGCATGTACATGATGCCTTCGCACAATACAAGCCTGGTTCCCCAATACCGAAAGGCTGCTATGCCTAAAATTGAAGAGTGATGGTTTCATATTTAAAGAATTATCAACAGTGGGGTTTCTAATAGTGCCTTCACACAGAAGACAGCAAAACCTAATTCAATATGGAGAAAACTTTGTTGATTGAAAAACAAAGAAACATACCATTTCGTTACCTGATCATATAAAATCATTAGCAGTATAAGGACAGCAAGGAGAGAAAAATCACGTGCTGAATCATGAAAAGAGTCAGCAGATCAAGGTCTTTCTTCTAAAAAATATTTGGCAGGGAAAAGAAGAAACAGTGGATATTATTTCCAATTATTCCTCAAATTAGAGCAGAGAAAGGAAAATAAAAAATACACACGTGCACACACACACACACACACACACAGAGAAAAAAATCCTGACTTGGTGCTACTGGAGTTTGTAGCTGGAAGGAAAGTCCGTGCTTATATTGAAGTAAAGTTCTGAAAATAAGCAAAGAACAGATTTATTGATTTTTGGTGAAGTCTGGGTGTAAAAAAGAGAAAGAATAAAGAAGTGCTCTTTGCCCGCTATGTCCAAATGACATCCCCAGTGGCCTTCTTAATGGTGGGGGAGGGGAGGGGGCAGGTGCCTACCCCGGCACATGGACACAACTGCCCTTAGGCTAGGGCTAATGGTATTGGCTGAGCCTGCTGTAAGCCTCTCTTTTCTAATAGCCAACTTTCTCTGTGCGAGAAGACAGACAGATATTGATTGGTCCAAATGCCCTTGAGTTGACAACATCTGAAATGAAAATCCACAAGGCTAGCACAAACTTTCTGCAAGTTCAATTTCTGGAATCTGATTATCAGGCTGGACTGCGAAACCGTTCAGACATGTAAAAGGTCTCCTTTTGTCGCTGCCTTTGCACGTGTCATTATTGGGAGGCAAGCGACTTCGTCAGATTTGCTAGACAAATGGCAATTTTAAGAGGCAATTTAAGGGTAATAGTGTTTTGATTAAAGGAAGAAAGCAAGCCAGCTCCGTCGTGAAGTTTAACGACAAAGGATCTAATTCGCAAAGACACGGGTCGCATTTCCTACCTCTAAGCAATAATTAGGTATAAATAAATAAAATATGCATTCCCTTTTCATCTGCTGCTACGAGGGGGGCTTTCAAAAGTTCCTGAATGGTGTTAGAGAAGGCTGTACATTTTAAAATGAGTTCAGCTTTCAGGGAAGTTACTTCATCCATGCAAAGTCTAAGGTTCAAACTAACATTGACTACCAGCAAGTCTGGTTTTATTTTCTAAGGACTTTGTACTCCAAAATTAAAATATTGAAGTCACAGTTTGCAAATGTTAAGGATGGGGAATGGAGGAGTTTATTTGTACCTTGTTAAGCATTCTTTTTTTATTCTACAAATTCCTCCTAAATCAATACATTGACTGCTGTATAAACCTTAAATAAAGCATTATTAAAGTGGAAGCAGTGTTCCTGTCTTAGTGGGTTATTTAGAAGCATAAAAGATACACTCTTAAGAATCAGTCTCATGCCAGGTTAAGTACAGCTGGAATACACATTAAATTTATTCAGTCATTGATTTGTAATGTTGATCCTCCATGGCTTCATGTTTCTTTTCTCATTAATCTTAGTTAACCCTCTCGAAACAATGCCAACATTGTCGTTTGATGTATTGAAGATCCAGCATGCAGAGAATGCTGCTTTCTGGACTGTGATTCCTGCCATCAGTAGGGCTAAAGTCACAGAACCAGAGATTGTTTTCATGTTAAAAATTAAAAAAACAAAAAAAGTTTTCTCTCAAAGGAAGAAAAATGAAATAAAACAGAAGCTGTCCTGAGACAGGGCATCTGAGTGGTTAGGTTGCAGATATTAATAGATCTGCTGGAGGTCTCCAATGGGACAAGGAGCAAATGGCTGCGGTTTTTCCACTAATAAAGAATCAACTCCAGAAGAAAATCACAACAGAGGAAGGCAGAAAGCTGCAAAGAACGATCTTAATTTAGAAATTAATATCTCTGCCTAGAAGGTGCCATTAACTATTTTAATTTGTGGTTCTACTTTTTAAAGTATTTTCATCTTCTACCTGCACCTCCTTCCTATCCACCTGATATTGGTGCTTTTGTAGAGAAGCTGGTTGAAGAGGAGGTTGAGAGGCAATTTTCGGAGGAACTGACAGCTAATATGCACAGGTGTGCAGACATGCAGGATGCTCGAGCATGTACCACCCTGCAGGAGGTGGCACTCGTCATTAAACCCTGTCCTTTCCTGGGGGGAATGAACTGGGCTCAACCCAGCATTCCTGTGGACTTCACGTTGAGCATGCAGAAACTGAACCGCAGCCATTACTAACCACTTCTGAAAATTTTGTCTGATGTCTCTTCGGCAAGTATAGATAACAATATGTTCGTCATCATAGGTCATGATGCATGTGACAAATGTTGGCTCTTCAGACTAAATGGCCTACTTATATCTTTTGCTGCGAAACCATAACAGGGTTCATAGTTGTTCCTGAGGATGCAAGTGCTTCTCTCACATGTTAGCTCTAGGGGCTTTGATTTTAGCATCCAGCTTTCTTTAAAATCTGTCTGTCTTTTAATTATCATGTCCAGCCTTCCCCATCCGACTTTTTAACAAGCTCTGCATCCCAACAATATATTACCAATACAGGACAAAAATCAAAAAATAATTCCCAAGCTTCCATTTTGCCCGTAATTACTTACAGACTGTAGGAGATCAAGGCACAGATAAAGAATGGACATCCCCTTTCATATCCATAGAAGTTACGTTCAGCATCAAGGGGGAAATGTTTTAGCTGATGATAGACTATGAAGTAAATGTTCGCAGGAAATGTGAGTCTTGTTTTCAGTAAATCCATCCCTTGAAACTGTTTCTTCCTTCAGCACCAAATAGTCTTTCTAATCTTTTGTCTTTTCAAATAGCTGTGATAATATTAAAACCATGCTTCACAGCAAACAGCATTTCTGGGATTTTCCTAAGAGATGTGGTTTTGGATAAGAAAGTGCAATTGAGTTAAAGCAGTAGGAGAGCCCAGAGTCAGTGGGGTTTGCTGTGATCAGTTGACCACTTCCCAGTAGGCATCTCTGCAGTCGCGGAGAGTTACTAAATACCATTTCNAGGAATATAGGTAATTCAGTCAACCAAAAAAACAAACAAAATAACTCCAGCATAAAATACATTTTAAAATGACCCTACTGGCATCTGAAAAGCGGAAATCTGCCGAGCCTGCTTTGAATCATTCCTGTTGTACTTAGCTAAGGAAAAATCAGATGGACATAATGTCAGAATGGGCACACAGGTTAGAAAGCAGATATTTCCACAACCACTGAAACACTTTTGAGATAGCAAAATGACAAAGCCGACTTTTTTTCCCCCAGTACTTAGAACATATCACTCCTGTCGCGCAAGTATGTCACAGCACTTTCGAGACCATAGAAGAACGCACTATTTGATATGACAATTCAGAGAAAACATTACAACCGAAGAACTTCCTTGCTGTCAGATAAAAGCGTGTTAGGTTTGCTCTGCACCAAGCACAGCTCTTTGTGACATGGCCGTGATTTTTCCTGGGGTGCTTAGAAAAAAATCTTTGTAATCCCTGCCATATTTTCCTACAGATATTCGTGGTGAATTGAAGCTGGCTGAGCCAGGACAAACAACTGCGGAGCGCTCAGGTATTGCTCGCACAGTTCTCAGGCAGGTGTTTTTTCACTTAGAGTCCCTGATTGATCACCAAAAAAATTCTGTAAAAAATTCTTAGCAGGACTTTCACAGCCACTATTGACAAGTAAATACATGTATATATGTCCACACAGATGCCACACGCTTTTCTAAAATACCGGCGCATGCAAAACTGAAGGAACGAGATCTGTTCGTATTTTATCATTATTGCACTTCTAAGACAATACTCTGCTACCTCTATAAAGAGTGATAGGACAGGCAGGCTGGAGTAGCTGCAGGGGATCCTACGCCTGTTGACTGCCAAAGCTGCTTACTACTTAACAACTGATCAACTGGCCCCCAAGGCAACAGCTTAACAAGCCCCAGTAGAAGTGGACTCGAGATTTCTTCCTCAGCAAAGAAAATGAAACCATTTACCAGGTATGACCAATATCTAGGAATCAAGGGTAGCGGCACCAGCAACACTTCAGCTCCCCATCTCTTTAGAAATAGCAAGGTACCTTTAGTCTGAAGTTGAGCAGGGCTTACTAACATTGCAAGAAGAGAAGGGAACGTGGTGCGGGGCTGTTTTGCAGAGACAGAGCTTGGCTTTCTGTGCCTTGCACACTTACTGCCTCCAACACCGCCAGCAAGAAGGGATGCTCATGGGTGCTCCGGGGCAGTACCATGTCGTATGTGTGTGTGAGAGAGAGAGAGAGAGAGAGCTTCAGTACTGAAATGCAGCTATTCCTCTGGGGTGAGATGTGGCAGCTGTTTACCAGCACAAAGCAATTCTGTACAGCAGTTTCGGAGAGGAAATGAAGAATACTGTACTCGGCTGAAACTACAGGGGGGATTTTAGGAAGGCAGAATTTAATTACCCGAGCTGGAATTCGGCCAGGACACCAGGGCTCACACCTCTGCTCTCGTGAAAAGTGCCAAGGGGTCTTTAATAGTAACAAACGGTCAAGATTTTGGGTTAGTGTTTCACTTGAACAACAACGCCTTCAATAACATTTTGCTCCTTAACAGCACTTTAATAAAACTTTATCCAAAAGTCTTTGGTTTTGCAGTGGACAACACTGTGAAGAACAGCTTTTCTTATGAAATTTCTGTTTATCTCAGGATCATCTAGAAAAAGCCACCTTGTAACACGTCTTCAGGTCCACTGCAGGAAATGAAAGGAATATTTGCCATTTTCAGGCGAGGTGGACCACAGAGACTGCCACCTAATATACCCAGATTAGCTGAATCAGCTCCATAACCCACCAATAGCCTGACACATTTCCTAAAGCATCCATACTCTAGTTCTCCTATCCCTCGAGTCAGCAATGTTCTTCTTAGGAGATTTTTTTTTTAAGCAATTTTTCAAAAGGAAACTTGAAGCTAGAGGGAAAGTTGGCATTTTTCAATTTGTTTCTATGACTTGCTTTTATACAGTTTTACTCCTGGCAGCCATCAGGAGAGGTGTGAAGAAAACCTGCAAGGACAGACCTTATTTGAAAATTGGAACAACCTGTTGACAACTCACCTTCCTGCACACAGATTTATTAGCATATGTTACTTGGCGTGTTTAGTGGGGCAGGTTACTTGGATGACTGGGTGAGCATTCTCCACTTCAAATTTCTCCTCTGGTTTCACTTCTGCCCTTTCTTCCTTAGCCATATTCTCCAAATTGGACTTGCAGCTTTCTAAATGTTGTTTGATTCATGCCTCCAACTCTTTATTTCTAGCTTATTCTTCACATTCTCCCTTTATGAATATATGAAAGAACTTGACAATAAGGAGGCTGCAGATTGCTGAAGCTACCCTGTATAAAGTTAACCAGTAAGTGTCACATCATTTCTTTGTATTTTCTACTTGTGATAGACTCTTCATGCTTCGACCGGAACAAGAACTGTTTTCTGCTCCATGTGTATGCGTTGCCCTGTGTAGAAAGGCCCATAAACATTTTTGTAATGACCAAATTACTACTATTAATGAACAAGATAGCAACTCCGGAAGCCTATTAAGTGCCCAGATGCTCTGCCATTTGAAAATGCTTCTCGGAAAATGTGAGGGTTCAAAAACCCTGGCTAACTCCAAAATGTTTGTGACAGCTGCTAAGAAGGTCAGAGCCCGCAAGAAGATGAAACTGTATAATCTTGGGGTCCTAAGTCTTTGGAAGAGCTGTGTCAGACCTTCAGAGGCAGCTGTCAGGTTTACCAGCAAGCTCCAGCTTTTCCCAGGTATGCTCAATCCTACACATTGCAATCAGGTTTGCAAATGCTAATCAATCACACATTACAGCACCCTCAATCTGTAGAGAGAAGGAAGGATGGTCTTTAGGACACACGTCAATGGGGTCTGACAAGCAGAAATTGAGCATCGAAGCAGGAAACCAGTATAATGTCATACCCAGTACCCCATTCAACACATGAGAAAATGGATGACATCTCATGCACATGTGACGTGATCTCTGAAATAACCTAAGTACAAAAGAAAGGAACAAAACAGTGTGGATTTTCTCAACAAAAATATAAACAAAATCTTTTACTTGAAATTCTTGGCATGACTGCTCTTGCGACGCTGCAACAGTATGTGAAATGTGAGCTCCATGTCTGCCAGCACCAAGAGGATTTCAATATCACAAGTCCTAATGATTTCTATTGCCTTATTGTAGCATCCTCTGAAAGAAAGCACAGGACTGGATCAATGTAGTCATTGACTGCCTCAGTGTATGGATAACTGATGCACATTAATACAGTCCACATTCAACTGGAGTGTTCCTCAGAATTACAACTAAAGGTAGAGCAATGCAATCTTCACTCTAACCTGAGCAATAGCTGAATTGACTTTTCATCCTTGTTTTCAAGTAGACACTGCTAGGTCCATTGCAAGGCAGTCTTGCAAGCCCCCAAGCATCCTCTCCATAAAGAGCGGAGTATCGTTAAGTGAATTAACCCTCGAACACAACCCATCACAGCATACATCTGCACCATTTAAAAGTACTTTGCACTTCTAAAGCATCTCTGCAGAGTATACTGATCTATAGGCACTTTATATATACTCTTAAAAACCTCACAGGAGATGGTGAGAGATAAGAATCGATATTCTCATGTTATAGACGAGCAACCAGATTAAACAACATACCAAAGGCTACACAAATTTTGTACCACGTTTTCATAAACTGGAATCCTATTCCGTTGCTGGGATGCATATAGGATTTTCTCCAAAGCTATAAAACTCCTCATTCTCTCAACCACAACGAACTTGCCTGTAGCGCATAACAATTCTGCAACTTTACGGCATCCTTTTTTTCATCCCTTTGTTTGTTTTACTGACCCAGTATCACCCCTGTAACACAGAAACCCACAAAAACCATCAAGTCCTGCTTTCTGACACAGCAGAGCAAAGGGATTAGAGAATAACTGTTCAGCCTGTAAAATTAAATTACATATACTGTACATGCCATACCCCATTTTATGTGCTGCAGAAGAGATCTTGTCAGTGCAGCTGAGGTCTGAGCTGGGTCCTGGGTATTGCATTGTTTCCTTCAAGGGAAAAGTGACCAGAAGGAGGAAATCCCTACGACCAATAAAATTAACACCGTAGTTCACTAGTACCCAGAGGCCAATGGCAAACTGTAGGTTTTAGATGTTTTGGAGGATGAACAGCTAGCAACCAATACTTCGTCCAGCCAAGATAACTATTCAAAGTAAACAGAGTCCCACATACAGGCTTTACAAGAAATGAAGCCCTCATATCTTCCTCCCAAGTGTTCATCTTAAACACTGATTAGTATGGTTGGTCCATTTTTTTTGCACAGAAAACCAAGAATAAGCTAATTCTGTGCCAGGCAACTATTTTTAAAGAGAAATAAGAGGAAGTTTACAGAAAGAGTTTAATCTTTCAAGACCCCGAATTTCAGAAAACAGGATTACATATTCTGCTTCAGTGTGATTAAGTTGTATTTTTGGATGTTAGTTTGATACATTTCGACAGAAAAACTTCTGTCTAATGAACTGAGAGTGTAAATTAGCAGGGTAATGCCACACGTGATTACTCATAGTAGATCTGCTAAAAAAACTACTGTTGTAGAATTTCTTATTTGGTATATATCTTCTATGTTACTTGATGATGTCATTTAGAAATTAACAGGTAAATGCCTCAAAATAATGTTAACCTTTGAATATTTGAAAAATATTTCTGAATACTTTGAAAAAAATTCTTTTTTCTTTTTCCTGGTTTTCCTTTATGGGTTCCAGTAATTCTAATTTCACCATTAGAAAACAGATCAATCACGAAAGTCAATTCTACTACTTAGTTCATTCAGCATGGACTAGCTCTAAATTTGAGGCAGAGAGACCTCTACTTTTTTGATGCAACACAAAGTCTACCAGGGTTAAGCAAGAATACAAGACGTAACTGTGACTTCTTAGAAATAAAATAAAAACTTTCCCTGTGTTAACTTATTTAGCACACAGTCATCACAGCTCTTTGGGGAATCATGTTTTCATTTAGGTACCATTAGCCAGAGATTTATCAAGTAACAGTGTACACAGGGTACAAACTTCAGCTCCATTATTCTTTCTAAGGAATGCTGAGAAATAATTTATTATGATCTAAGCTATAAAAGCTTTTCTTTCTTAAAAAGTCTCCTCACAGCCCTTAATTTTCTACTTGATGTAATTTCTGAAGTTCTCAGTAACCATTTCCCAGTTATTAGCAACCCTCAAATGAGAAAAAGTGCAGTCACACATATATAACTGTGGTATCTTCAAGGCTAAAATACAGTTTAAAATCATATACTTAAAAATCAGTATCTAAATACTTATAGATATTCTTACATTTTTGCTTCTGTATCTTCCTTCACAATGAAAAACTTCCAGAATATCTGTTATTAAGTAGTCTAGACAAATGTTAGATATGTTGAAAACTTTTTGGGGATTTTAATTCTAGCCACTAAGAAAAGTTCATGAATATTTTCGTGTCTAGGACAACCAACAATTTCTCTTTTCCAGTGAAAGAATTTCGCTTAACATCATGGGTCAATCAAGTGGTTTAGTCTCAGGAGAAAGTGGAAGAAATCACTTGAAAATGGCTGGAAAAAAATCTTAGTTCCAGAAGGAGTTTTGAAAAGGTGGACTCAAGGTCAGTAAAGTGCTAAATGCTGTTTCTGACTCTCACCAATCCCTTGGTGATCCAGTTCATACAACAAGTTGATTAGAACAAGCAGAGCTGACTGCCGTAAAGATGCCTTGTAATCGGTCACGGTGCATCTGTTAGACTTGTAAAAATAAGGTATATCTTATGGAAAGCCAAGGCATACTTGTTTATACATCTTAGAAGAGGAAGAGCAGCTGGTCAGTGCCTTAAAAGACATAAATACATATGTTGTGATCTAAGTCATAAAGATGCATGGCACAAACACATATTTTTACACATCATTCTCAATTTCCCTTAAAGATCTGAAGAGCTGTGCAACTTCTACGTCTAACCAAAGTAGATAGCAGCCTTTCTATGATAAAAATATTTTTCAGAACAGAACTTAACCATACAGCAGAAGCATTTCTGAGTTGGGTTAGTCCTGTTCTGTTAAGCCTGTATGCGTGAAGCACGATGATCAAATTAGTGAATATCATAGTGTTTTGGAGGTGACTCTTCTATCCAGAGAACAAATACTATTATTGACCTGAATCCCAATAAACTGACATTATTATGTGCCAACCAGTCATTTTTATATTAAGAATAAGCTAGCACATGTAGAATTGATTATAAAAGCTAAACGCTCTTGGGATCTCCTATGCTGAAATTAAGCTCAACAAGCTCCTAGGAAAGCTAAACAAACTGTCCAAGCTTGTGAAGCTTTGTTTAGTCTGGGGATACTGAAAAAAAAGGAAAACAGGATTTTAAGATTTTTAAGCAGGTCTTCCAAACAGATCATCTTGCTTGTTAAAGCACCTGCTGGATTCCCTAGCTAGAAAGAGGCTTATTTTCATGTGGGTTTTTTTTTCCTTAACAATATATTTATTAATTTACTATATTCAGACACAGTTCAGAACATTTTAGACTGTAATAGCTGACCTAGCCATTACCTGACCGTACTAAGTCTCTGACTTTAACACCATCTTCTCTTCTTGTTTAACAACTTCAAGAATATTTTTTTTACATCTGTAGATCATCAAAGGTGAAGTCATGTACAGAAGACTGTGAGATAGAAGAGGTGAAATTTTTAAATGATAGCAACATAATATAAAATAACAATTACATTCAGGGAGAAATCTATATTTGTTTTACATCCATCCGTATATATGTTTTCTAGACACAATACGTATGTAGCTTTCAACAATAATTTCAGATTTTTTTGTCTTGTAAAGTTTCAAAATATATTAAGAGAATCAAATACAATAAAATTAAGTTTTTAACAGAATTGTACCTGTAGAAAGAAATTTATGGTTTAAACAACTGGAGTCACTGGGATTTACTACGTGAGAAATGGGATGCTTTATCAAAAATATAAATTAATGTTACTGCATTTTATAACTACTAATTCAAATGTAATAATAATCCACTAGAACTTTTTATCCGACTTTGTAACACAGCTGTCTGACAAACGAAGTCAAACCTCTATTTCAAATCAAAGTTCTGTGATCCACATACCATAAAAATCATACAACAGAGCTGTCACGGCGTTGGGTGAACCAGAAAAACAGAAAGTGGACTGGAAACCAAGCAACCAAGCTCACTTTTATAACTTTGTAAACTTGCACAGAGAGCCCTATTTTGACCCTAACAAGAAAGACAATTTGATGCTTTCCCTGTTAGCAGTACTAAAAACCACTTCACCAGGACTGCAAAAGTTCAGGAAATACCTCGGCAGCAGTTGTACTTGTGCAAACCTTATCTTATGCTCTGCTTAGAACTTCTCTACTTCTACAGATTTTCTATGTAATAAGATTACAAAGACTACAAAGTCACTGTAAGCTTTTCAATTTGTATGGATTTCTTCTAAAAATAGCAGTTGAATGCATGAATTACTTGGTGGAATTCCATGACCGCTTATGCAGAAGGCCAGACTGGATGACCATAATAGTCCCTGTTCGTCTTAAAATCCATGAGTCAATTAATATATGAATCTGATATAATTTAGAGGCTTGTTTTCATGGATCCACTTGAGATTAAATATAAATGGCTAAGCTTTAATTGTTTTAACATCTGATATTTGTCAAGCAAATTACTGCAAAATCAAACCATGACTTTCCATTCTGGTGAAAACATTTAATTACACTAACTACTAGTAAAATTAGTTCAATCTGGTCTCAAATGCTTTTGGTTAGTGTTAAATACTGACATGTCTATTTATCATCCCTCTGGGTTCTAACACTCAGCAACATTTCCCAGTTACACCAAGGAAACTGTTCACGCGCTCACCTGCAACAGAGGCAAGAAAAGCAGTTACCTGGGCCTGGTGATCTAGTAAGCGTTTCCAGAGAGCTGAAAAGTGATAAATACAGTTATTATAGAAATCATAGAAAGTTTTGGGTCGGAAGGGACCCCTAGAGGTCATCTAGTCCAACCCCTCCTCAGCGAGCAGGGACACCGCTAACTAGATCAGGTTGCTCAGAGCCCTGTCCAACCTGGTCTTGAATATGAATGTGAAAACATTTTAGAAGAGCGAAAACCATGGATTTTTGTATAAGCTTAAGAACTTCTTTTAAAAGCCCTCAAACCAGTAAAGAGGTCAATAACGCATTTGTCAGAGACAAGATACCTGCAAAGGCAGCTACTCCGTTCTAGTAGAAGGCAGGAGTTTGGGCACGCAACCAACGGAAGCTATTCTGATTACTGAGAAATCACCTTTCTGCTGAGGACCTGACAATTTTTCGATATCATGCTTCACATGGAGAAGATGTTGGAACAGAGAGAAACGTATTTTCATGCATTCTTTGCTTCGCAAATTTCTGTAGTAAAGTTCTCTCACATTGCAAAGATAATTTTGGAAGCGGACCGACAGTGAGCTAAGCCAAGAAACAGCAGAAGCAAATTGTCTGCTTCGAAGCAGAGTACTGTTTAAAAATGGAAAGTTTAGAAACATCAGCATTAAGTTTCACTTCTTGTTATCAATATGAGGGTGATCACAATAAGCTGAGGTAGCAATATTGCTTGCATTTGTGCATACTGCACATTTTCTTCCTGACAGTAAAAATGGTCCCCTGGAATAGCTCTAGCACTGTGATAGCTGGAAGTGGTAAGGCAAAATATGGCAGAAAAATAACATTCTGCCAAACAATGTGTAACTGAACACTATGACAAAACCAGAGCTTGATTTCAATAAGGTCACGTCTTTAAAAAATCACACATCCTGAACGCGCAACAACTCATTCTTACACTCTTGGGCTTCACTTATATGGGAAGGCGGCCTGCTAAAACCCATTTTAAATTCACAAGCTGCCAAAAATTCATGTTGTTGCTTTAACATGAAGAATTCTACAAACGCAAATCCTGCTCAAAGCCCACCATCACCTGAGCAGCTGACTCAGAGTGTGGACAATCGTTCGTGTGCTCATGCAGAGTCAGCTATAACATATCCAACCACCTGAGGTGAGCAGGTCACGTGGAGAGATAGTTAAGCTAATTTGTACCTGTGTAGAACTGAACAATATTAAACGTGAGCATTTTAATACTGCAGAAAAAAAACCCATATGTTCTGTTTGTCCAAAACAAGTATGAGATAACTTCATTTAGGATTTTACGGATATATTAAAATGTATAAGGGTAGAGTTAAGGTTGCATACATAACCTCACCTTGAGAACTTCTCTCTGTGGAGATCGGAGCGGAAGCTTCTCCTAAGAGCTTATGTTTGCCTGCATGGTTTTTTTCTAGGACAATACACATGCAGCAGTAGAAGGGTGTCGTCAAATGCAAAATGCTCTTCAGGCTGGTTGTTCTGATCTCCTTTAATCTTCCTCTCTTGATTAACAGTAAGGGCTTCCGTGAAGGGCGATTGACATGGTGCAATAGGTCGTGTTCCAGTCTCAACCTTGACTGTGTAATCAGATACACGGCATGCTTAATAGAGGTCAGTTAATGCAAAGATTAAAATTAACTGGAAGTCAATAAGGGAATAATAAAGGAAAATGATCGCCCTGTTGCTCCTACGTCGTAAGAGTAAACCTTACATTGCAGGCCACTAGTAAAAAAAAAAAATTTACTCGCAAGCGATCCAATAGGCCTTCATAAGCCCTCCAGCAAACAATTTAATGATTTCAGGTACCCTTTAAACTAAGTGGCCAATCACTGTTAAATCCTTTGGTATTCATTGTAATAACATTGATCATGATGAACTCTTTTGGTATTAATGTGGATGTAATATATACCTTTTTAATTATAGAACAAGAAAATCCAATTACCCCTTTGCCTCATCAAAGTTCTTTGCTAGCCGCGACTATTTAAACATACATTATGAAACATTCAGACTGAAAGAGATTTTTGTGCAAAGCAAGGGCCAAATCCTGCCAGATGCTGACCAGCCTTAACTGGCAGGAATCACGGGAGAAAGCGAGTGTGCTGAGCACCGCTGAGGAGATGCGGGGCTCTTTGCAGGATCAGGCCTTGATAGCACACGGGAAGGCAGAGGATGCAGCCAGCAGCTTCAGGAAGACCCGGATTAAAAAGGCAGAAAGCATTTGTTTGATGGATGGAAGCTGCTATGAAGAGTTAACATGTTTAGTAGTTGGGACACAGTTTATCCCATGGAAACAGGAAGAAAAAATGGTGAACTGAGTGAACGCATTTGGTTTTATTCTACGTGACACCAGCTGAACGCTCCACATTTTTTGACCTGGCTCCCGGAAACAAGCTGTATTCCAGCCCAAGTCAACTGGAAGCAGAAGCTCGTGTCCTCTGATGCCACTAGCCTACTTTGCAGCCAAGTAGCCCAGATGAGCAGATATGTCTTGCTGGCCTTTCTTACACAGGTAGAGATCTGCTCCCCAGTCACTACGCTGTGTGAGCGGGGACTATTTACATGGGTAAGATCACCAGGATTTTCCTCTGCATCAATAACCAGAAAGAATTATCTGGAGGAAAAAAAACAGCCTTCCTAAGAGATGGAGTCCTGCTTTCTTATTCTGTTCCTACTTTGGGAAAGCTCTGACCGGCTGAACATAGAGTTCAAAATTTAACTACTGGGAAATAAAAGCAAAAAAAATTAAAGTTCTAGAATTAAGTAGTCATTATGGAGCTGATCCTCTGCTGTAAATAAAGCTAGCTTCAGGAATACATAATTACACGATGTATCAGTCCAGTTCCCACATGCAGTGGGAGTCAACCTTTTTGAAGGACGAGATCAGCCTATGCCAAATAATTACACTTCATTAGTTAATCAAAAATGGGGGGTTTTCTCAAATACACTCATTGTTGTCCCTTCCTAGCAACTGGCCAAACAAACCTCATATCAGAAATGTAATTATTTTTTAAATTTTTTTTTGGCCACCCAGTCAGCTCAGTCCCATAAAAGCAATGTTTGCCAGGACAGTTCCAGCAGAACTTCATAATGTCACCAAGAATCGCGGAAATCTGCTATCGAGGGGAACCTGTTAGACGTTTTCTCTTAGTGCTGTTGAAAAAGACCACAAAATCACACAAAAAATGAAAATTCTAATGACACCTCCAGCAGATTAATCCAGGCATAGTTGTCCCAAATGGCGAGCTATAACAGAGGTAGCCCAGCACCCTGCTTGTAGGTGGGTGTACTGTCTGCTGGGGGGATCAGGGGAGTTCTGTACTACTGCGGTATACAAATATACTTCAACAATACATGCTTTTATGGCAAAATGGCACTGTAATCATGTCAGACTGTAATTTGTAAGGTATCACTGAACATTTACGAGATAATTGTCTGATTTCTATAGCTCCATTGCAACTAGAACCTGGTAATCTCAAAAGTAACATTCGGAAGGAACAATACCAAATTTTCACAATGCTTTAATGCTACATGAGGCAGTATAGGATTAATAAAGATGTTTAAAATTTATTAAATATTGCTCTTTCTTTAAAAACTACATTACAAAATTTTTTTCTTAAAGAGTATTTGAATAAAGCCTCATTACTCACAGTCCAAAGAAGTTCATTAGGAGAAGATCACTTTGGAAAGCATTCAACTAACTAGCCTTTCTTCTCAGCAGTGAATTACATTAGCTACTTCCTAGTTATTTAAATCTTGAAATAAAAGATGTAAACGCTACAGTGACATCTTAAGATCATTGGTAAGGCAGGTCTTGCATGCACAAAAATGCCCAGCTGGTCTGGAGATAAAACAGATTGATAATTAGTTGCAAAATGTAACATTTCATCAGGAATATTTTGAATAATCCAATTTATCTTTGTCAGATATGCGGCACATATTTTTCTTTGGAGACCCTTTGTTCTTTAACACAATATTATAATTTCAGCCTCCTAATTAAAGCGCCAGTCGGTCGGACCTGCCTTGATGTCACGCCGCGGATCGGAGGCTGACTGCACTGCGCGGAGATAAGGTGCCTGCCCTAAGCCACACGCCACCGCTAACTACCGCGGCGCCCGCTGCCTCCCACCACCCTACTGAGGCTGTGACTGGTTTGATACGGGGAAGATCAAAGCCAGACGGTTTGAAGGGAGGAGGGCCCGACTCTGCTGGCTGGTCTGCGCGAGCGGGGCCGGCGTGCAGCAGCTGGGACTGCTGTTTCTGCGCGATCTCAAAGCGGGAACGGCAGCCCGACAGCGCCGGCTCCTACCGGCTCGGCTTTCTAATTAACTGATAAAAATGTTCTGTACCCCCTCACTGCCCCAGCCGGCTCCGGCTGTGGAGGGGTCCCACGCCTGCCCTGCCACCACTCCCCGATTTTCCTTATCCCGGCGGTGCCGTGTTCACCTCCAAAACTATGGCTTGGTGTGTGAGGGCTCCCAGTGCCCTGTTAGCCCCCAAAACGATGGCTTGGTGTGTGAGGGCTCCCGGCGCCGTGTTCACCTCCAAAATGATGGCTCGGTGAGTGAGGGCTCCCGGTGCCCTGCTAGCCCCCAAAATGATGGCTTGGTGGGTGAGGGCTGTCGGCGCCGTGTTCACCCCCAAAACGATGGTTTGTTGGGTGAGGGCTCCCAGTGTCCTGTTTTCCCCCAAAACGATGGCTTGGTGGGTGAGGGCTGCCCGGTTTTACTGGGAGGAGGGTGGCAAGGAGGCTGAGTGGCACAGGAGGGGATGCGAACGCATCCGACGGTGCTGCCCATGCCATCTCCACCGGTTCCCCCAGCACGACGCAGCCCCAGCCTGACGTGCTGGTACCACAGAATCACAGAACTTTC
>Ga0065711_1003919_pt1 | contig 26964 bp, 21 predicted proteins | sample Hoacrofraction12_FD_59098 | JGI IMG/M metagenome (GOLD analysis project Ga0065711, IMG submission 59098) | Hoatzin crop microbial communities from Cojedes, Venezuela - Epithelial fraction 12 v2 (version 2) | ecosystem: Host-associated > Birds > Digestive system > Esophagus > Crop | place... | reverse complement strand
GCCATGAGCAGGGACATCTTCCACTAGACCAGGTTGCTCAGAGCTCCATCCAACCTGGCCTTGAACACTGCCAGGGAGGGGGCAGCCACAGCTTCTCTGGGCAACCTGTTCCAGTGCCTCACCACCCTCATGGGGAAGAATTTCTTCCTAATAGCTAATCTAAATCTGTCCTCTTTCAGTTTACAGCCATGGCCCCTTGTCCTATCACTGCACATCCTTGTGAAAAGCCCCTCTCCATCCTTCCTGTAGGCCCCTTCAGGTACTGGAAGGCTGCTATAAAGTCACCCCAGAGCCTTCTCTTCTCCAGGCTGAACAGCCCCAACTCACTCAGCCTGTCCTCGTAGGAGAGGTGCTCCACCCCTCTGATCATCTTCGTGGCCCTCATTCCTGGGCAATCACACCAGCTAGCCACCTCTTGCAAGGGATCAGTGAAAAACAGGACATGGAATGAAAATTTAAGAGATGCATCATGCATTGGTGTCATTGCTACAAATCGAAAGCTGATCTGGGAGGCGATTTCATGATCCCCCCTTAGATATGACTCTACGGTCTTCTCCTCAGATCCCCCAGCTATCCTCCAAGGGATCCTTCCTCTGGGTTAAAGCCTTTCTGGCTCCAAAAAAAGGCAGAGCTTTTCTTTCTACACCAAATTAAGAAGGGCAGTGGAACAAAAGTCAGTGTAATTCCAGCAAAACTGAGCAAATCATACGAGAGCTAAAGCTACCATGTCCCAGGAGCCCTACCTTATGGTGCATCCGTTTGTTGGAGGGGCAGAGTCACACTCGCTCTCGGGACCTTCACCAGCAGCCACTTCTGGGACTCCACTTCTCTCGCATTGCCTTTGCATTTTCTCATGCTAGGCAGAGAGCTGCATCTCTAGGCAGATTTTTTTTGAAGAGAAGATCTCTAGATTTGCTTGTAGAGGGGATCCAAAGCAACAGCTACACAGCAGAAATTTGTCATTTTGCCGCTTCTTCGCAGGCTGGTGTCGAGTCCTCATAATTTGTGTTCTTTTCCGCAAACAACACATTGCATCCCAAGGTTAGAGTGCACAGCATCACCTGCAACAACAGAACATGGGCACAGTTCAAGAGGTGATTTATTATTCATTCATCATTTCACAATTTGGCAGCTGAAAGCAGAACTTCTCCCTCCTATGTGCAAAGCAGCCATTCACATGGCACAGACATGTTTTAGTGAGAAGAAAGGATGTTTCCACTGAAAGGAAAAGTCAAGTTAAAAATATTCTGGCACACGAAGCCTGCCTTGGCCTCTCCGCAGATCATTAAGTTGCAGTGCAGTGATGTTCGGGAACATCAGCTGGAAAGCCTGGCACTAAAATGCGTGTGATATCTGGTCTGAAAGCCTTCCTTCCCCGTGCTGGGAGAGGCTGATGTAGCTTATGGTTTTCCAGTAGACACTGCCAGCTTTGGGTAAACTCCCAGCTGGCCCTCCTGAGCCTAATAAGAACTGCCACCCACTGCAATGGGACAAATTCTGAACCCTCAGCAACACATCTCTGACAGCCTTCCACCATTTGATCCCCTGTCCCTTTTCAAGCCCTCCATCATACTTCACCGGCTCTTTTCAGACTATTTCTTGATTCCTTTAGAGGATGCAGTGATTAGGAATGGAAGACTTCTTCTTTTTAAAACAATATAAATTCATAAAAATTTAAAATATTTTGTGGAAATGTGTTTATTTTTAATAGAACATATTTCTAATTTTTCTCCAATGTGTGACTGCATTTAGTTTCAGGTTTTTATTTCACGTCAGCCTTTATGTCATAGAGATCATTAATTAAGGCATGCTTATATCTAGCATTTCTAAAATCACAAATATATTTCATGTTGCATTACAAAGTTTTAGAATTGCTTAATTATGTCCTTGTTTCTGAAACAATTGGGGGAGGGGAGGCGTGTAACATTTTCATTTTCTTAAAAAATGCCAACATATTGACTCTTTTCCTATTCCGGATGGAAACAAATTGCAATGTGTCACAGCTGAACAGAAATTCTGTTTTCCAAACAGCTTCAGTTTCCATCTGTCCATAGTGAATCACTGTCCATCCATCCACACCATCTTTCAGCCTTATTCTTCATCCAGCTTTTTCTCTCTGTTTACATCTCTCCGTCTGGCTACCCGTATGCTCCTTGGTATCTCCATTTACCCTTTCATGGAGCTAATTTTCTACCAGCAGAACATCCACCAAAGACTTGGAGACCAATCATGTAGTTTTCTGAGCTCAGAAATGAAGTGGCAAAGATAAACGCTTGATGAAAAGGTTTGCATCTTTGACTGAAGAATGGCAGGACTGATGGAGAAAAAGTAGATCCTGAACTTCAGGGATGTCTGATATTTATTTAATATGTTTAAGGACTGGGACAAGGCATTTAAGCAGCAATAATTCTGTAGGCATCTATCCATTCCCACTAGAATTACCACAGTCTTTCTTGATACTGAGAGACCATATCTGTTCATCCCCTTGTTTCTTCTAGCTTTCACAGCACTTTGGCAGGGGGCCTAGCTTTTCCTAGCTGAAGATGGCCATAAAGCCATTAGAGTACCCCATGTTGTTCCATATTTAAAATCCATATCAGATATCGTAATGGTCCATAAAGCCTCCATAAACCTGTGTAATGAGCTGTATAGCAAGAGACACGGTGCCTTCTTCCTGGATGGCATAAGGCCAGCCCCTGAAAAGACTGCCACTATGGTATATGTGTCCTGCGCACCTTCACCAGAGTGTCCCCACACACCCACCCAGGTGACATGCCCAGCTGCTGAGACGCTCTGCTTGCATTTTTCTTGCTGGAGATGTAACCCAAATCTTTTGCTCGTACACCCGGCTGCAAAGGAGTAACTTGACTTGAAGACAGTGGTGGACTACAAGATCCAGAGAGTCTTCTTTGAGTCCTCCCAAAAACCCCTAGGTTCCTAGCACCTCCCACCCAGCTTGCGGTTATGCGGTAAATACTTGATACATGGCTCAGGCCTGTTGCTGAACTTCCAAATCATCCCCTATCCCCATCCATATTACAGCTACTGTGCAACACTGCAAGTTTTCTTTTGTCTGAATAAAAACTGACAATTCATTGCATTGAGATGTATTTCATTGCACAATGCTCTATTGCCCTGTTCTCGTTTAGAGACGAGTTAGCTAATGTGAATAAAAGGACCAGGATAATCGAAGATCCTAGCAGATTTTGGAATTTGAATCTCCATGAGATAATATCTAACTGCATTAAACTTCTGTCAATAATCCAATCAAGAAGAATAACACCCAATTAAACCTTCACAGAGAAGAAAATTCTCACAGGAAATAAAAATTTTAAACATTTTCTTCTGTACTTCAGTTATTTTTGCCTCTTTTTTCTTTGTATTTTCATGTTCTAGAGGCTAAAAAATAGAGGAACATTCTAGTTCTTGTTCACTTGCTAAGGATCTCTTTATTGACACAGCAACACTTTTTATTTACTTAACAGTGAAAGAGTCATGTCTGTACTTGTCAGCTAACCAAATTATGTTCAAGCAAAATATGATTTTAAATCTCAAAACAGGGAAAATCAGGGAAAAATGTCAAGTGCTTCAGAAGCAAAAAGGATCTATAACATATATTAATGTACAATCCTACAGAAAAGGGCAAAGAATATGCTAGAATACATAAATCAGAGAACAACACGAGTGACAAATGAGTTGTTCTTTTCACTAGATTGAGTATTGGTGGGATTTGAGCTGGAGTATTATGTTCAGATTTGCCATGGCATTTAGGGGAAAGGTGGACAAAGTGGAGAGAATCCAGAGCAATGAGGATGATCAAAAATCAAAGGGGCAAGACAGAAGGACTTTGGGTTGCTTAGCAGAAAACGTAAAGGAAGAATCAGGAGGTAACTTCCTTCCAAAGAATAAAAGGTTCAAGAAGGAAGATACAGGGCAAGAAATACTTGGCTTAAATTGCAGCAGAGGTATTTATGTTAGGTTTTAGGAAAATATTTTTCTCATTCCGTGAAATGAAGGAGCGGAACAGGTTGCTTGAGGATGACATTGATCCCCACCACAAGAAGTCTTTGAGAACAAGGTTCAACCAAAGTCAGGAGTGGGAACAGTCTAGCTGATCCCACACTAGGCTGGGGTGCAGAACAAGTAACCTCTTGAGATCTCTTCTGTCTGTGCTTTCTGGAGGTCTGTTACCTACAGATACTTTAATGTGGTCCCTGTGTGGCTTGTCAGGAGCACCTGGGATGCCGATTGCTTCATGTGCACATCCCCATCTCTGCCCAAGCTTCCTTTCAGTTGTGACTGAAGCAGGATTTCTGGATACTCTCCTGAAAGGCTTGAGAAGCTCCGGTAAACACAGGGCATGTTGGGTATCCCATTTGGCTCTGACACTTTTTAAAAATCTAGTTATTATTGAAAGTTACTGTGCCAGCAGTTGTATTATTAATGTTATTATTTATTATTTATGAAATGCCGGGTGTGTGCTAGATGCTTATACGATTATACACTGAGTTACGCTGGAGTTGCACAGTCTACTGAACTATGATGTAATGTTATTACCTGCAGCCTTTGCATGAGAATGATATTTTTCCATTTACTGTAGTTGGCTCCTTCACCATGTGATAGTCTGAACGGGGTCTGTGGATTTGAAGTCATCAATCTACTAGACCCGACACAAAAAGGAGGCAGTGAGGGAAATGGTACCCCCATTTTACAGATGGAGGCTAATGTTGGGGCTCCAAGGAAACTAAAAGTTCTGGTGTCACACAACAAACCAGAAAAGCTCTCAACTCGTTGTAAGCTGCTGGTTATTTTTACTGACTTGAACGAGATAGTTATTGTGCTTGGAAATGGAAAGCCTTCCTTCCCTTGTGGGCTCAGATGGCTTGGCTGAGTTCCTGTAGCAATGACTTCCATACGCTTATTACGTATTACATCCAAATGTATTCCCTTTCGCATTAATACTCTTTCTACCACCATTCAGGGCAAAGACAGGCTGTTCTTGTACGAGACAGACAGAAGAACATGCGTTCTTAGATTTTCTGTATTCCGTTCAATACTTGCCACTGTATTGCTATGCATTCACTCACACAATTGTTCTAATGGGACTAAATTTTCAAATCTTCTCATCTCTCTTTACACAATATTTATTCATGCTTTGCACAATGTTAATTCATAGTAAAATTCCTGAAACTTTGGAGGTACACCATTAACTTCCCTGTGAAGACAGTCAAGTGGAATAAACAAGATTTTATAACTATGAGCAGTGAGAGGCATCTTCATCTATTTAAAAATATTAATAACATTTTCTTTACTCATCATCTGATCACTTCCCATATCTACACTATAGGAGTAGGACATTACAATGTCCATACCTCCAACTGCAGTTTTAATCAGAAGAGAAACTGCTCCCTGGATTAATGAAGTAAATGAGACCTCTGGTAATATTGTCTGTGTAATTGATATAGTTCTCTGGGAAACATTACACTTTATAATGAAAATACTGTATATAATTAGGATCTAATAGGAAGAAAATAGTAATTAGGTGGAATTAACTGAACAGAAGCAATCAAGCAAATAAAGGTTATTCTCTGGAGAGGACCCTTTGGGGTTCAAATGTGTACATCCTATGATTGTAAAGAAGTCACTGTAATTAACAAGAATTTTTTCATTGCATAAGAATAGCCTAACATTGGCTACCGGAATGACCCCTGCAAATCAGAATGTGTTATTTCAGTCCTGTGCTTTCACATGCATTGTGGGGAGGTTGTATCCAGCACTGTATGTACTTGCACAATGGCTTTAGGAGAGGTTATGAAGGCATCAAGACCTTTAATTCTGTTCTTGCCCCAGCCTTTGTGGGCCCTTGTTGCTTTTTACTTTCTGCTCTTGTTCGTCAAAGTTTCCAGAGCAGCTTGCTGTACATGAATTTCACAGCAACACTAATCCACATAAGATTTCACAGTAATAAGCAGATTACACAATGGTCCAGGAGTGATCCTTTCCCTGGAATTACCAGAGTAAGTCTAGCCAGTTGGTTAAGTATAGGTCCGAGTCCATTCTCACCCATATGGGAAACCTCAAAGCCTGTCCTATGGAACTCTTCAGCCCCACTTCCGAACACGGGAGTGTTCCTGCAGTCTTAGGAGCATCTCTGCTTCTCATCTGTGTGATCTGGGTAAGGGAGGCAGCACAGGACCATGCTTATTCCAGCTCAACCCAGCAAAGTTATCCTGAGCAGCGCTTGCCAAGCACAGAGCAGACACTTTGATCCCACACCAAAACTGACAAAGTATGGAGAAAACACATAGGTCATGGTCCTGAGCCCATTTCTCTTCTAACCACGTAGACAAAAAACAAAGAGAATTCAGTTTTGCCCAATAGTAAGGAATTCAGTAGTGTAAAGCTTCTTGAGCTTTGAGCCATTTTCATCAAAGAAAACAGATAGCCAGCAGTCCAGTATAGCACAACTGGATACCAGTACAACATGGGATATTGCTGCTAATGGAGCTCTTAGCATAATGGTTATATGATCATTATGGACACAGACTGTCACTTTGTGAAGGAATTTGCACCTCTCTGAAAGCCACCCACCTGCTCAGGGACCAGGAATCTTACCCATACTCTGCCCCCAAGTAAATTTCATTTCCTCTGTGTGTGCACAGCGGGTCTCATTGCAGGTGACAGCTTCTCGAGGCTTCCTTCCAAGTTATCTTCAGAGGTTGATAATAATGGTCAGACAAAAAAAGACAACAGAAACTATCCAGGGATCAAAGGGCAGATGGTGTTCATCTTTCTTCCTCCCTACACCTTCTCTCTGCTGGAGTCAATCGGGGCCAAATGAGAAACACCTGCTTTTTAGGTGAGCACAGGAGGCTGAAGGCACAACCAGTGATGACCAGAGACCTGTCAGGAGTTCACAGAAATGCATAACGCAAAAGAGAATTAATCCAATACTTCTCTTAGGCAGAAATCATAACTAGACAAAATAGATGAGCCCAGGACTTGCTTTAAAGCAGTTCCTATTGCTTAACAATACTCCTTCCATTCCTATTTTTGTACTTTATTTATCTATGCATTGATCTTTTGAGTAAAGATTTACTACAGCTATCAACGTAACACTTAGCATAAATTAACAGCAAGAACAGCTTCATGGATTTTTTGTTTTTATTCACATAGATCAAAAGTGAAGTTCTCACACAGCTCCCAGTTTGGATGAGATTTTCTTAAATTACACAGACTTTACCCAATAAACTTGCTCCTTCAGCCACTAACATGTGGCACCAGTCACAAACTTCTCTTGTCTCAAGAGTTCTTGTTAGACTGTGAACCTTTTCTCACCCTTCTCCCTTCACAAAACATCCGGTGTCGTCCCTTCAGAGGATAAGTAAAGCATGCTTCACTAAAGTGATGGCCAGGGTCCCATTTCATCTCTGATCTTTCAAGTTATCTCATTGGAACCTAATTCCCCGTTTCTGCAGATGTAGATGCGCTCCTTTCAGTGGCAAAAGCACTGCTCTGAGTCAGAGGATTTCAGCCCGTTCTCCTAGTATTCAGGTGCATCAACTGTACCTGTCTAAAGCTGATCTTCTGGAAGGGAATCCAGCACTGACTTGAAGTTTTTGGGATGGAGAATACAGCATCTCTGTTAGCGTTTTGTTCCAGCGGTTAATTGTCCTAATTGTTACAAAATATGTGTCTTCTAATTTGAATTTGTCTGGCTTTAGCTTCCAGCCATTGGTTTTTATTACCCCTTCCTCTGCTAGATTAGAGTCCTTTAGCACCCAATGTTTTCTCTCAGTGAAAATACATAGACCTTTTAATCAAGTCATTTTTCAGGCTCTTATTTTGATAAGTGCTTGGGTGAATTGAGGTTAAAAAAAGTTAACAGCAAAGAACACAACTGGAACTTGTGGAATTTTTTTTTTTTAAATCTGAAATCTCAGTGCGGAAAGAAAAGAAAGGGAGAATTTTAATTAATTTTTTCATAGTTTTTTCTCCTTTTTTAAAATTTCAAGCTTTGTTTTTTTCAAATATAATAATATTTCTGATTATATCACTTTTTATTCAACTGGCAGATGATTGAAATGGAACTATTTTTCCCTTTGCCTGCACTTTTTTATCTGTCCACTTAGATCTCTGTTTATAGTAAAGCATATATTAATTTTATTTAACTAAGTATATATTAATGATATTAAATTTTTTTTATTAACTTTATATTTAAAGTAAAGCAGAATAAACTCTATCACAACTTGTCTGCAGGGAGCGCTTAGAGAAGATCAGGCTGGAAGAGCTCTGTAGAGCAGGGAGGTGAAGTGGATGAGCTGCGGGGAAGGGGCTGTCTCAGAGGCAACGCGTTACTCCCACTCAGAGGGACAGGCTATATTCTGGGGTCTCTTGAGCTTTGGGAATCTCTCTCACATAATTTTGGATGCCTTTCAACTGTTTTAGCAAGGCCAGGTGCCTTGCAAAAGGGGTGTTTCAGCTACACTCATGGTATTCCCTGATATATCTCTTTTGTAACAACAGTGGAGAGGTTGTCTCTGGTCTCCGTACCCCTCACTGAGCTGTGAAAGGCACTCGTGTCATGGCTTATAATCTAGCATGGCCTGGAAAAGGTCCAGTTCAGGAATCCCAGCTCTGCGCTCTGCTCCAAGTACCAAACTAATCCCCACTATTTCATCCGGCTCCCAGAGAATGGTGTTAAACTACCTAAGCAATGTTTAACCTTTTTAGGTTTTGATGCACTAAGCAATGGGGGCTAAAATGCAACTTCTAACTTCAAAGCAGGGAGAAAACTATGAGAGAAATGTTGGGACTGTACTGGGGTAGGACTGAGTTTTCTTCCTAGCTCTGTCACTGACCTTCTGACTGGAACTGGATAAACAATGTCTCTGTCCTGTGCCTCAATTTCCCCATCACTAAAACACTTGGAAGAAATGAGCCAAGAGTGCACTTGACCAAATCAAATCTGTGACCAAATTATATAGAAATTGAGAAAAAAAAACCCACACAAAAAAACCAATTGTACGGAGGAGTTTATGAAGCCTCAGTTTCTCTGGCCTGGTGTCCAGTGCTCTAATGTTAGATAAGGTCCAGACTCGCGCTACAGCTCTCCTTCAAGGGCATTTCCAGATTTCACTCTATCCAGTTGCCTAATTTGAGAAAATTTGTAAGAACTTAATGTCTTCACACTTGCAGCAACTTTCTTGGGTTAGGTGGGAGTGGAGCATGGACTCACAATTTATTCCAGGGAGGACAACCACATGGACAAGAATGATAGCACAGAAAATCTTTGTCAAACAAAACAAGTTTTTTGGGTTTTGCTTCTTTTAAAGGTATTTGATGAAAGGAAAAAACAGTGGGAGGGGGGAACCTATACAGTGAGAAATATGTTTATGAAGTCATTTCATTTAAACTCAGATTAAATTTTACATTCTATTTGTAGGACCCTTAACTCTTGAAAGAAACATTTTTCTTGTCTTTCGTTCAGCATGTTGGTAAACCTGTGGAAGAAGAAGTCATTTTAGACCATTGAGGTGTTCTGTTTTGAGTGTGTCTGAAAGAATGCTTTCTCTTTGCTTCAGAACTTTTCTGTCCACTTCTTTTTTTTTTTAACAGAACTATTCACTCAAATCAGTGCAACTTTGTTGCTGTTTTCAGCCCAGATGTGAAAGCTCATTTTTCCAACAAAATCATCACTTCCTTCTTTAAAACTTTAGATCAACCCTTAAAAAATAATACTACCCCCCAACCCTTTGTGACGTCTTTGAGACTGATATGTAAAAAATATCCTACGGCAGCTAAGAATTAATGTTATTATTGTTCTCTGTTATCATGGGAAAAGTATGTTTCAGACAAGTATCTAATAGCCACTTGTGCACACCAAAAGTAACATGAAAAACCTCAGCAAGTTCAAAGTTTGTAGTCCAATTATGTTCTGTCTTGCGGGTGCTCTATAGGGGGTGAAAGTAATGTCCCTCAAACCACTCCATATCATCGCAATATCTAACAAATCCTTTAGCACTCCAGCAAGGAGTTCAAAGAAAAAGCATCATCAGCTCGAATAATTACTGCCCATATTAAGTGTTTTAATATTGCAGGTGGATGTAAAAGGCAAAGGAAAATGGCTCAAACACAAAAAGCCTAGCAAAGTACAACCTGGGGAAGGCCACAGATATCCAACACATTGTCCTTTTCCCTCTTCTGTTCTCTGCAATATTAAACCACTTAATCTGTAATTGCCCAAGCTTACGATGCCTTTGCTTTGAACTCTCTGTAAGTGTGCCATAGGATTTGTCAGATGTTTCTAAAACAAAGTCTACCAGGAGGCTGAAAGGTCTCTTAGTAGCTATGACAATGGTTTAATGGAATATAATTTCCAGTAAAGAGAACTAATTTAATATTTTCACATATCATGTAAGCAAGGCACCAGCTGAGAGAAAGGAATGAAAATTATTGCAAAAGGCAATCAAGATGAACAGTGCTGGAAAACCACAGCTCACCGATGTGCACTAAACTTCCTGCAGGAACTACCTTAGATAGGAACTGAGTTTTCCTCTCGGTGAGGACAGCTCAGCAGCTCAGCTTGCTGAAAAGGCACACCAGTCCCAGAGCCTGGCACAGCTGGGTTTCAAACTGGCCATGCCAGTGGTCTCCCAGACGACACTCAGGAAATCACTTCTTCCCCTCTGTGCTCCCTTCGTTTTATTTGCCTTGCCTTGTCTTTCAAGGCTGAAACCTCTTCTCTACCACAGACAGTCCTTCGCCCCACAGAGTGGCTGCGATACAGACATCCCTGAGATGGTGCTTGAATACACAGAATAAACACGCAGGGAAGGGAGCTACGGGCTGTCTAGGGTTCCCTAGGTATGACCAAGTCTCACGATTCTTCCTTAGCACGTGGTGAGCAGAACCCTGAAGTAAGGTCCTCTTGTAGATCATAGATGTTCCATGTTTTCCTTTTATTCCTGTCCAGAACTCTTTGACCATGTTGTGCTTCTGGCAGACAGCTCTTTGCCTCCTCCCCAGCAGCAAACGTATTGCAGACAGGGCAGTGAAGCCCCCTCCATGTGCGTAGGAGTAGATTCCGGACAGTCTGAAACAAAGTCCACCAAGAAGATCTGGCATTCATCCAGCAAAAGAGGATGGATGACGGAGGTATTTATGATTGTCTATTCCTATGCACTTCTGAGCACATGCTTGTAGGGTCCTTGAGTAAACTTATGCAGGAAGCAGATATGATGAAAGTGGTTTTCCCAGTCAGAAAATCTGTCATGAGAAGAGGTTTATTGCTGATGAGTCTTGTGGCTTTGGTTTCCTGTGTTCAGGCAATAACAGTCTTGCCACCAAAAGAAAAACTTGTTATTCCCCTGCTATTTTTCCCTATTTATTCCTTGGTTGTGGTGGCATATGTTGCTTCCTCTTGTGTGAAATGCTTTCTACTCTCAGATCGTTTCTCTGAAAGGGAAATCTTCCCTGTGGCATCTCTCAGGAGCATTTGCAAAAGTTCGCTTGGTTTCAGAAGTCTGGAGTGCAGAAGTGCTTACTGTGATTCGGCTGCCCAACTAAATAATTGCTTTTCGGCATTCTACAGATGTCCCACTCCTGTTCTTTGAAGCAAATATGCTGATTTATTGAAATAAGATAGAGTCAGGATTGTGAAAGGAAGTACCATCTTATGATTAAAGCATTAGCCTTGAATTCAGGAGATGCACATTCAGTTTCTGACTCTGCCACAGATTTTCTGAGAAGCCTTAGGCTTATCACAAAAGCCTAGATCCATTTTTGTCTAACATCAGCTATGCAAAATTTTTAGAATAAGTAAGTTGCCTAGGCTTCTGCTGCAGTCAGTGGAGTGCGAGAGAGATCTCCAAAGAGAGCTTTACCCCACCCTACAATACATGACTCGGATATATGAAATGATTCACGAAATGATTCACACTCTGGAGGTGTTTCGCTGCTTAATGCTAACCGGTATCTAAATGGTGAAGTTGGCCTGGATACCTCTTGGATGGCTAAAATTAGGTGACATTGCCTCCACCCTTTGTCTCAGTCTGTGCCTCAGTTTCCCATATGTATAGAGCCGATGGCAATGCGTCCATTCTCCAGCCTTTTGAATTTACCGGATTCTAAACATTTCTCTAAAAGAAATAGCAAAATATGCCCTGACTTCAGCTGCATCTTAGTAATATCATTCTATAAATAACACAAATACTTGTTTAGGATTCCAGTAACTACAGTCCCTGAACTACACGAACACAGCATTAAAATCAAGGAGTGTTTAGAGAAACAGGGATTACTTGATTAAAAATGTTAAGAGAAATGGGTGGGAAGTTATCTGGCTACATTCATTAAACATCTGCAGTATCTCAGGAAAGTTGGATGCAATTAGAAGAAATTATTAAAATGTAACCAGAGATATAACTTTTATGACAGTGAATATGTGTGCAATAACTCATAACTAGAGCAGGTTGAAAAATGTTCTGATGGAATATTTTTTTCTGATAAAAAAAATGGCATTTTATTGAAATCAACCTATCCTGAGGAACATGTAAATTTAAGTGATTTTTTTTCCCTAAGAAATAGGACTGAAATGAAATGTTCCCAATAAGGTTCAACTTTATCAGAACAGAATGTTTCAAATTTTTTGAGGTTGAAACGACTCCATTAAAAATATTTGATGCAGATCGGTAATGCTTAAAATATCAAAACTGGAAGAAAGTACTTGGCATTGATCAAAAAAAGTGCACTGAATAACCACAATTATGTTTTTCAGAAGAATTCTTTTGGAAGAATTTCCTTTCCAACTCTGAATAAAAAAAATTCCAAAATCTACAAAGGCAGAACTCAAATAGTATTCAATATTGCTTCTGCTCCGCTGTATGAAGCGTTTAACTCGAAGCAGATATATCGTCATTTTTATATGTCACCTACTGTTTTAGTATATGGGTAAGAGCAACAAAACAAAACCTTGTATCATAAGTATTTCTGTTGATGTGTTATTAACACAACGGCTACTGAAGATCACAGCTGCCATTGATATACTAGGCTATAGGAGCCACCTTCAGAGGCAGAAAGATGATTCTTGTAATCCCTTCAGGGAAGAGTTTCTCAGCTTCCTTCTCAGAAGCAAATAAATCTGTTCAGTCTTCTCCCTCGTGGTGTCCTATCTAATCTACCAGATTTCTGCAGAGCCCTTTTTTTTAACATAGACGTAGCACATCAGACTCCCAGTGTCCCCTGCCCTTCCCTACTTGGCAATTCCCTGAGGATGTCTGGTCTTCCTCTGTAAGCACGCTGTTTCCCAAGGTTTCTAATTCAGATTCTCCTTGGTGAAAGCCCTGCAGCACTCAAGCAAGAGAGAGCTCAGACAGCTCCTGAACTCCACGTCTGACAGACTCTGAAGACTCATTTCATCAGCCGTTAATCTCCCACAATCCTCTAAGCTTTATCTGTTAAGACTGAAGCAAGCAGTGCAGCTTTGCCATGCTTTAGACTTGTTATTAGTTTTCATAATTTTTCTCAAAAGAACATAAGACTAAATCAATCTCCCACCCTTAATATGTTGATAATCATTTTGAAATATTTAAAGCGTCTCTTTTGAAAACTTCACTGAAATAACCATCTCCTCTCTCCCCTGGTGCTTTCTTGGCTCTTATTTTGGCTCTTATTTTGGTGTTCCCTTTTCCCCTATCAGACTTTCCCAGGTTGCCTCATGGCCAAAGACTCTCCTTTCTACTCCCGCTTTCCGTCCTGGGATTTGCTTTTAAAATTTCCTTTTTATCATTACATATCTCCATCTGTATTTTCGTACTTCACTTACCTTTCTACTGCTGACTTCTGAGGCTCCGTGGTCTTTGGGTACCTACTGACTACAGTAGGTGCCTATAACTACAATGACAACAAGGCAAATCTCTTGTCACTTGGACATTCCTGCATCAAATCCTGTAAAATTAGAGATGTCTCCCCATACTGCAGAGATCCCAAGTCATTTGAAGGAGCCGACCTGCAGCAGGTCCAGATTCATAACAGATATAAAACTAAAACAGATGTGACTGACAGCAGTGGGACCACACTGCTCTGACCTGTAAAATAGAAAGAACCTTCTTTGTTTCCAGAGTCTACTGACCCGCCCTGCCATTACCTACAGTTAACTTATGCTCAGCATTTTACTTGCTGTTATATCAATCTAGATTACAACTCAACCTGCTACATCCATCCAAAGGTGTTAAGCCACACCTACTTTGGTGTTAAAAGAAGCTCTCAAAGAATTCAGCTGGTCTGACTGACCTACAGGATTGAAAATAGCCTCTAGACAAGCTCTGACATCATTGCAGCAAGTATTCAGTGCTACGGGACGGGAGTGTTTACCTCTGATTTTTATTTTTCCCTGATGTGAAGAACTGTGCAAGATAGGGATCTAAGTCCCATGGCACTGTATCCCCAGTACAATGATATATTGAACTCTCACGTGAAGTAATAAGAACTGAAATCGTTCAGCACCTGAGATATGCAGGCCCCAGATCTCCCTGTAGCATCCGCCTGCTTATAGAGATCAAGGCAAGCAGAAAGCAACAAGATATTTAACAGAGGAATGTCTGCATCCCAATGCATACTAATTAGACACTCGACGTAGATACATCAGGGAAAGCAGAGGGAGGAAGGAGGGGAAAAAAAATCTCCTGGCAAGACAACGTTGCATTTCAATCTTTCACCTTCACTGGGTAATGGGATGTGATGGAACATTAAAACAAACAAACAGCTTTTGGTGTTTACAAGAAATGTTTAAATGGGAGATCACGAGCCAGAGGTGCTCCACAGAACATCTGGAGTACTGGAAAACAATGTGATTACGCAGATGAGTCACATTCATTAGGCTATAAAATCTCCGGTAATGAATGTACGAAAGGGACTTTCATGTAGATTGTCATCTATAGCTAAAAAAAACCCCACCAAACCCCTAGATAATAAACTTGGCAGTTCCTTCTCTGCCCACCCCCTTTTCCTCCTCCCCTTTGGAATGAGATTCCCAGTGTAATTACAAAGCTTCGTGTTTGCAGCTCCAAACCCATGTCTCGGGCTCAGGCGCAGATCGCTGTATGGGCATGAGCTGGGAGGAAAGGGACGGGAGGATATGCCAGTGTGCCTGTGGGTGTAGCACTGCTCGACAGGCACCAGAACGAGACATTCCGCATCTTTGTCTTCCCGACACATCTAGCACCAGCAGTGGTATGGGATACTCCTTGTCCATATGCCCCCCTCCAGATGATCTCACTGACAGTGTAGACATCTCTTAGGCAGGAAAACACACAACTTAAGGGACATCTAGGGATGTCTATTGAGTAACAAGGTGAGAGTAGATGAGAATCAGTTGTTTATTGTTTCTTTGAAAGTAGCAGAAGATGAAAACAAACTAAAAGGACATTCTCTTCACACAGTGTGTGGTTCAGCTGTGGAACTCCTTGCCACAAGACACTATGGATGCTGCAGGTTTGTTTGGGTTCAAGGGGAGGCTGGGTGGAAAATTCATTTATTGTTAGCTATTGAGTGTGAAGAATCTGCATCTAGCCTAGAAAGGCTCAGAGCCACAAACTGCCAGCGACAGGCAGGGTGCAGGCAGAAGCAACACTATGAGATTGCTCTGTTCTAATACTCCCCCTGTGAGACCACATGAGAGACACCACTGGGCTCTGTAAGCATTTGGTTCAACCTATCTTGGCATTTTAATGCTCCTATATCTCATCTTTAGTGACTTTTAAGACCTGAATATGCATCAAGAGTGAAAACTGGACTCTGCCACTAACTCCTTCCACGCATATCACTAGTCAACAGGAGTCAGACATGGCAGTCATGGACTGTTATCATAGCAGCTAGAGGAGAAAAGATTATCTTAATCTATTATAGCAATCTTTGTGAGATTTCTTTGAAGAGATCCGCTAAATGGCTGGGCCGACTCTCTCAAAACTTGACCCCAGACACTTCTCTCTAGCCAGCAAGCACTGGCAGAATTTTCCCCAAAGCAAGGTTAGCAATAGCTTTGACAGATGTTTCAGGATCTTTTATCACATTAGAATTATTGGATGTTGTCAGCTAAACTGAACAGCATCACACCCCCCCTTTTTAGCTCATTCTTGAACACAGATGTTTTAAAATAACCCTCTTGTGGGTTTTATCCATTGCTGCTGCCTGTGTAACATATCATCACTTCTTGAAAGTCCTCATTACTTGGAGGATTTTTTTTTTTCCTAAAGGCCCGTTTGTAGAGTTTGAGCTTTTTTTTTCATTTCCAGTAAATCTGTTTCCCCCTGGACCAAGTCTGTCTGGGGAGATCTCATTCAAGGACAATTGGGCTTCAATTTGGGAAATCAGACTGCTAAATCCCTCAGTTATCTTTGAAAATCCCATCCTTGAAGCTTAAGTCAGATGAGAACTTCATCTGTTTTCTGTAATTTGCTGGTTTTCAACTTCATTTCTGAAAGGATTTTTTTTTCTCATGGGCAGAGGACTGTGACCTTCATATAGAAACAAAATCAGTTCAACAGAACAAACAATAATTACATTTCCATAGGAAAATATATTTTCCATTTTCTGTTTCTGACTGAGGGTTAAATAACTAAATCATTGCAATTTCTTTATTTTCTTTGCCTTCTGAGGGAAAACACAGTTACCTGAGCTGTTTACATTTCCCGTACATCACATTATATTTGCTCATTCTTGGCCCTGTGTCTGAAGCAGTACTTGGGGAATTATGAATTTGGTGATCTTTCCCTAGCTTTCTCCCTCACTGACCACACCTCACACCACTGCTTTGCTTCTCACCAGTTCAGCCTCCTTATCTGTAGAACACCGAGACATCATTAGCATGCATTAATTAATATTTATAAAGTGCTTTGTCATCTTCACATGAGTACAAAGCCTTCTGATAAGAGAGAGGATGCAAATGTCACATATGTTACTTGTACATAAAGGCTTGAGAGATCTGTCAGTGCCAGGCCCACGATTCCTGGCAGCACCGTGTGATGTGCCGGGGCTCCAAGCACAGGCACTGCAGCAGAGATCTCTAGCCAAGCTCCACAGACCGGGTGTGGGTGGCTGCAAAACTCCTATCCTGCATCAGCACGGGAAGATTGTAAGAAATAAAGTAAAGCAGTCTCATTTTTAAATCAAGGCACATGGCAATTGAAGGGTAGAGTTAGCTGGAAAAAAGCTGGCCCTGTGCTTTGAGTATTTCGGAGATTATAGGGGTGAAGAGTGGTGTCTTTCAGTGCGAATGAGGATGGAAATGTGAGCCTGGTTGTGAACAGGGAAGGAGAATGGGTTGGATTGTTTCAGAACCAGATTCTTGTTTTGCTCTTCTCAGGGCTGTTCACTACAGCTTCAAACTGAAAAAAAATGAGAATATGTTTTTGTTCATGAAGTACCTAACTGGGACACTTTTGACAATTTCAAAACGTTTCGAACAGTCATATTTTTAGTATTAGTGAACTGAAAAACTTGTCAAGATGGCTATCTTCCTGGGGAACAAAAACACACCAATGTAAACAAATCTGAATGCTCTCAGGTTAGCTGTTACCTGCAAGTATTCACACAGCCCTTGTACAGCATTGTTTCCCAAACCCCTACCCACTGTTCCCTATTGAGTATGAACATGTTCATCACAGAGTAGCACTTGGACGGATTAAGTAGATCCTTTCCCACATCATGCACATATCCAAAATTAATCAGGAGTGTCTCTTGGAGAGGAGATCCCTGGATGTGTGTGCCCATCTCCTTCCTGCCTAGCAGCAAGTGCAAGCTCCCAGACCACCTGGACTTTCAGCTACCACTGTGCAATGGCCCCAACAAAAAGCCCTACACCCCCTCCACCACAGAGCAAAGACCACAAGGTCACCACAGCCCACGGGGAAGGAACCCGGGTCTTGATTTCCAGACAGGTTTTTCCTAAAGAAGAATGTCAGAGGCTGCCGTTGGAAGTGGGTACCAAGGAGGCAGGGCAGGGGCTTACATTCACCCAGACATCTGCTCACCGCTGCCTCAGCCTAACAATGTCGCAGTGCTCCCTGGGATAACGGACTTGATGGATTTCACATTTTAAGGCTTTTGCTTTGAAAGAGCCCCAGCTTTTATCTTAGCAAAGTACAGCTTTGTAATCTAAAAATAGTCCACCCAAGCTCCTTCCATCGGAACAGCAGAAGATGAGCTGGCGACTCTCAATTTTTGGTGCTTCTCTATCAGAAAGATGAAACATTTTCCCTGTAATCCTCCAAAATGGAATGTTTAGGGTTTCGGAGGTTACTGGAAATTTCCCTGGCAGCTGGTCAAATACGTGAACCCATTAGAGCTTCTTTGATGAGGAAGTGTAGCTTGACTCAGAGAGAAAATGAGGATGGGAGGGGAGAGCATGTCAAGTGAAAAAGAGAAGCAGAGAGAGAAAGGAAGAGAAAAAACATCCGTGAACCAAGAAATTTAATCTGCCTCTTCCTTTCACAGAGGAAGACAAGAAATTGCATCCAACAACTCACATAACTGCCCAAACTCTGATTATGAATGAGCAAGCAGCAGCTCTGCTCTCTCTGTGTAAGGGACTGGGATCACGGGGATGCCCTTTCAGTCCTCAGAGAGGCCAGGGAAGGCCAAGCATTGCTTCTTTGCCACTGGCAGGGCTCGTGGCACCAAGTGCGCGAAAGCGCCTGGCAACCTGAGATTGAAAAAAAAAAAAAAGCCTCCTGGAATCCAAGCTCTATGCTAACTGCTTGTCCGCTCACTCAGCACCACACGTGCTGCAAGGTCCAGCCAGAGTCAGAGAAGTTCTTTTTGTTAGCAAGAAAAAAAGGACAAGGAATTGTGTTTTACACGCTCCATTGTGAATCTGTGAATGGCTTTGCAGTACATAACGCACAGCACTTGTTCAGGGCGTCAACGAGCATCTCCGCGTCCTGGTGGTACAACCACCCCGAACAGCCGTGTTAGCCCAGGATGGAGAGCCGGGAGCGGGGTCTTTGCGGTGGGCGCTGCAGCAGCCACTTGCTGCCCAGCCCTGGGCTCTGCAGCAGGCACGAGCACTGCGTCTAAGCCCAAGCGATGGGCTGCACCGGCCCCACGTGCAGCAGAGCTGTGACAGGCATGCACGTGGCGGCTACCCACCAGGCTATCCATCAGGAGATGGCTGTGCTCCCCGTAAGTTCAGCATACTACGGTCAAGGGAGGGCCAGATCCTTCCCTAGAAGAGGTGTTGAATTTCAGCAGCTAGCTTGCTTTATTTGTTGGCATCAGACTTACCCACGAGCAAGAAATGAAGTTCTTAGTATTCCTATTAGAGTGACAAGACATCAAGACTCCTTCCAGCATCATTTTTTACCTAAATGGATACTCATCCTCTGCTCTCTGGTATTAATGAGGAATCATTTGTCAGTAAAAGTAGGCAATGAGGGTTCACATAAAATAAAAAACTATTTCTGCCCCCTCCCATCTCCCTGAGGGTGATAGTCTGACCTGCTGTCCTGTGCAGAGGTTACCCCCTAACAATCACATCCATCCCCATCACCCAGCAGAACACACCCCCTCCAAACCTGCCGGCATAACTGCACATATAATTGTTTCCTAGACTGGTTTCTTCAGACTGGGACAGGATGGAAAAATCTCCTAACAAAATCAGCTTAAGTGCTTGGGTTCTGAGAAGCAACGAAGGGTGTTTTTTCTGCACTGTGCATGATCATCATTTGTAAAAACCCAGCAGAGCAAAATCTACCTCCCTGCTGCATCCTTCCAGCTCTCCTGTCCTCAGGTAAGCAACACTAAGCCAGATTTATCCCTCCAAACAGAATTTTGGGAAAATGGGGCAGATGGGATGCCAGCTCATGCTCCCATCACAATGGCAGCTCCATAGTGCTACAGGGAATCAAAAGCACTATACGGTTGTATTAATTAGCAGCAAAACCTGCTATGACTCTGAACACCCAGAAGGAGCTGATCTGATGAGCGAGTGCAGGCTGCTTCTGCATAATCTCTTTTTTAGATCAGAACCCCAATTTAACTCGGAGCCAATGGGGTACTTCATAATAACGGCAGCCCGCACGGGTTTAACTGTGCCAGCGACATGAGGAATGCGTAAAATGCTGCAAATAAATCCCCAGTTTCAGGAACAGGGTGTCATTCCAAGTGGCAAGCCCTGTTCAGCACGGATTTACGACCCCCGCGGAGGCATGCACTGCCATCTGCTTTCTCCAAGCCCCGCCAAGCAGCTTGCATGAGACGTGCAGACTTGGTCCCTCTGTTTGAGCCTCCCGGAGTGCTCAGAAGGCTTTGCACTGGGCAGGCTGCTCTGGTTGGTAAGCTCAGCAGCTGCAGGTTAAAAACGTATATTGAAGAGGGTTATCTTTTGTGGTAAAAGGGGACTGGTGCTTCCTAGAAGGAAAAGAGCTAAATACAAGACTGAAAATAGCCAGGTTTTCTCAAGTCTGTATGTCAAAAGTCTATCTGCATGTGAGTTCATGCATGCAGCTTGTACATTCACATAAGCCCTTATCTGTGTAAATAAGACTTCATCTATATGTGCATGCACACATCTCCAAACAGACTGAGTTTTAATGGCCAGATTTAAAATATACTAGTGAGTTTCTCTAATTGTAGGCACCCAGTTTAGGGTCCCTCGTTCACACCCTACCGCACTTGCACCCTATCACATTCATTCGCACCCTATCACACTCAGTCCTATAAATAACAGCATTGCCATGGCAGGAAATATCTGCTAATTAGCACCCCAGACACAGTCTCCTGGATTGCTGCCACTCCTTCCCATTGGCACAGAGCTGGTGTCTCTTTTATTTTCTCTTGCAACATTCCCTTAAAGACCCATTGATGTCTTGGTGAGACCATTTGCAAGAAGAAGAAGGAGAAAAGAAAAGGCATCCAGTGGAAGGTGTCAGATGATAGTAGGAGATATATCATGTCCCTTCCTTCCTCTGACCCACTACTGAGCACTGCTGCAAAAAGAGGCTCTCGAAAACATCGGCTTTGTCGCTGTTACAGCTAGAAATGACCTCTTAGATCATGCAGTCCAGCTCCCTGCCTCTCGGGATGACTCCCTGGTGTACACTGTATGCTGGTTTGTCCAGCCTAATTATCCATTCCTGCTTTTAATGGGATGGAGCACCAAACTCTTCCGACTGCCACCATCTTTTAGGGATGTTTTATTGTTCTTCCCTTCCTGGTGGTTTATATGGTTGAGTTCTGAGACTACATTATTTTAAGCCGTGACACTTTAAGCCCTTAAAGACCAGAAGTGTCCTCATGGTCTCAGACTTCAGTGCAACAGGCAAACTGTAGCTTGAATTTGCAGATCTTTGTACATTGATATAAAAAGCAGACCATTTGGAAGAGATTAAATTATGTGTTAAGGAAAAGATTTTGCTGTTCTGTGGCTTGAATTTGGGGGGGGTTTTCTAGCTCATGAACACACAAAACATAAGCATAATCTACAAATACTAACATAAGCATACACATATATACCTGTGTTGCAGATGTACCTGTTTATTTACATGCTATTGTCTGTACACATGTGAGCATGCACATAGGCATGAATAGACGCAGTGGCACAAAGTCTCAACTGCCATATCCCAGCCTGGCAAGCAACTTGGATTTTCTCCTCCCATTTCCTTTGTCTCCAGCAGCCCAAGGCCAGCTGAAAGGCTGTCATGTCACAGCAAAGCTCTCATAACAATTCCAGTCTAGTCTACACACCTGTGCTATCCTCCTTGTGCACTAAGTAGCTCCTGCCCAGGCTTTATTATACTACATCTGACATGTGTCTTTCATTTCTAGACTGATTTCCAAATAAAAGGAGGCTTGCGTCTCCTGTCTCAGACTGTCTTTTTGTCAGAGTGGTCAAGGATAGGAGGTTTTGATGTGTTTCGTGAAAATAAGTCATCAGATAAAGGAGAGAGTGCTGTTAATGAACCTCAGCCCTTGATTAGCCAGCAGGGCATGCTCACAGATCAGGGATGATGCAAATGCACCCATCTCGGGAAAAGATTCCTGAGTGAGTCCAAGAGACAAATCTCTCGGGACCAGGCTCCCTTCAGCCCATTGCTCACAGAGCCATCTCTGAATTTCTCGCACCAGGCTGACAAGCTCCGCTCAACCTGTGCGGCCGGTGAACACCTCTCACATACACAGTGAGGAGGGAAGATCCTCATTCTCAGCTCAGGCTGCTCCCAGGTCTCAGAGAAGACCCTCTCCCCCTGACATCCCTGCTCTCAGTTCTAGGATACACGTGTGTCAGGGAGTTCCCCACCGTCCCACTTTGCTCAGCCTCCCTCCTGGCCCACATGCATCTGCTTCAGCATCTGTGTCAGGGCTTTGCTATAATTACAGTCTCCTGTGCTCCCACCCTCACTGTCTTTCCAAAACTCCTCGCTTCAGACGTTCATGTAAATCTGTTTCATAGTCACACGGTGCTTCAAATTAAACTTAGAAATGTTTCTTTTCAGCCTTTTAAGGAGTTCCTGCAAGAGTCGCATTGCAGAGCAGGGGATTTCACTGCTGTTTCAGGGAGCCCTGTGGCATGAAAAGGCAGGCGGCACTTTTCACAAGAGGGGAGGAGGACTCTGCTGTGCATGTTCAGGACTCTTCTTTCACCCAGGAATCCATCAGTTCTTGACTCAAGTTCTGTCCTGTCACACAGGTAAACCACTGAGCTCTTCCCTTTGCAGTGGCTCTGTTTCTGCGGGAGCAAAGGATGCTAACGGCCTCACCTCTAAGTCCTTTCTTTGTACCCATAACAAAGCAAAACTTTGATTTTTGACTTAACTGCCTCTTTAAGACACAGGCAACTACTGAAAGTGCAAAACCTTCAGCAACCTGCACTCTTCCTGGGTAAAAAAGACCAGTGAAACTGTCTCAGTAACAGGCAAAGGAAGGGGAAGGCCACCCCTTTATATCCCAATGCTCTGCTAACACCTCTGAGACCACCAAGCTTGAAAGCACCCAGGGGCAGCTGGACCAGCCAGTGCCTTTTCCTCTGCCATTGCTATCACACTGGTGGCTTTCACCCATCGTTGCCAGGAGATGCCACCTCCAAACCGAAACTTCCAGCAAACCTCCAGCTGTCGACCACCTGCGGCAGAGGAGATTGTGCTCACACAGCAGTGGAAAAGAGACGTGCAGCACCTAGCAGAGACTCCCAGGCAGCAGCAGGGCTTGCTCTGCCTGCAGGGTTGCCTATCCCGCTTGCCAGCGCCAGCTCTCCTAACTGGTCCTCCTCCATCCCTGGCTGAGGCAGCAGGAACCATGTGCTGAGTCTGCTTCAGCTGGGAATTACACTTTGCATATCTTACATCTATCAGTGTAAAAATAGGATGTATGAATAAAGGGTGTTAAAATTGCCACCTCAGTCTGATTTCTCATGCTCTGTAATATAACATATGGCAGTTACTGAACTCCCAGGGAGAATTTGGGAAGCAAGCAGAGACAAATAAGTTGCTTAACCATTTCAGCGCCCTGAGTGTGCTCTGCAGCCCTCCGGGAAATGTTGATGTGGGCTAAGAGAGGAGTAGGCACAAGAGTAAATGCGGGCAGCATTGCCAGACTCATCTGCACATCAGGCACGAGACTGAGTGTGGTGCTCTGACCCCGGCAAGCTGGGTTACGAGTGCCAGGCTAATTGCAAGAGCACCAGAGTGCAGTGGCACCTAATTCACCTTCCATCGCAGGTTGGCTGCTTTTGCAATGGAGAGCTGCCCCCTCCAGAGTGCAGAGAGTCTCGGCAAGCCTGCTCTACACATTGCCTGGGGCACTGAGGGGCTTAAAACCAACAGTTGGGCCATCAGCTTTGCAGTAATGAATCTCCTCAGCAGTTAGGACAAGGCAATTGCTGCTGCTATTTGACTTGCAGCTGCAAACTTGGGATGAATCTTCCAAAACCCTTCCTGTACAGAGCAAAAAAAGACAAGCAGGCATCTTGGTATGTGGACGGAGTCCGTCAGCAGTGGTTCAGGGCCAGGAGGGTCCTGCTTTTACAGCTGGACCAGCTGCAGCCACTGAGTTTTACAGGAATTGTTTGAATGGTGAGACACCACATCCCTCAACACTGCTTAATGCAAAGGCGTAGGGGACCAAGGAGACAACAATCGCTCTGATTCAATCAAATCCCTAGGGTCACGACCGTACCTCCTAAAGCAGTGTTTCATGGAAAAAGACAATGATGCGTCAACTTGCAATAGCACAGTGCCTCCTAGCCCCACCTGGATCATCCCTGGGGTGCTGCAATGAAGGGAAAAGCACCGCTGATACAATGCTTCACGTAAAACAAATTTGCTACAGGTTGTCATCGGACAGAAGTGGACTGGAGATATAAAGGATATGCTGAAAGCACACAGGAGCCTTCAACACATTGGGCATGGCTGGGGTCCTGCACATAAGCAACCAGGGGTATATAGAGGATCTGACTGCTGTTCACAGTGGTTCTGCTAAACTGGAGGAAGAGTGGAGAGGAGACTCATGAGCAGCCCACCCCAGTACTTAGACCGTGCCGGTATGAATGAAGTTGTTCCTGTAACCAGACTGGAAGAGAGAAGAGGAGACTGGGAACTTCAGCCCAGCATCACGTTCCAGCACACTGGAACTGACTTGTGGGTTTTTTAATTTCTTTTTTTTTTTCTCCCCTGTTTGAGTTCTGCCTTGTCAGGTTTAATCGGTAGTGTTTGTAATTCAGGTAGCAAATTGATTTTTGAAAGTACTCTGTCCCTATTCTGTCCACGTTACCGTGGATCCTTGCATTAATTATGCACTGATATTGATGTTTTTGTCAGACAAGGTCTAATGTCACTGTATTCAGAACTTGCTGCTTCCTTGTTAAAAATGTTTCAGAATGTGGCCTTGGGAAAGATACTGTGTGTTACTCTGAGGATCAAAGATAACTTGGCAAGGAAATTCTGTTAGTCTTGAAATTCATATACCTTTTCTCCTTCTGTTCTAGCATCTTCCTTAGAATGAGCACAGTAAAGGCTGGTGAGGAGAGAGAGGAACTGGAGGATCCTCCAAGGAGAATTGAGCTGTCAGCACTGTTTAAGCTAATAGGAAGGGACAACAGGCTCAGGATGCACACTGTAAACGGAGACAAGTAAAAACAGTAGTTCACACTTCACGGTGTGTGTAACAGCATACTGGCTGCAAAGCTACCTTTCGTTGGGTTGGGAGGAATCGGGGATTTCTGTCCAAGGGCTGCAGGTTGTCTCTCACAACATGGGGAAGAACCAGGTATGCGGCAGTGCTGTCGGAAGTGATCTGGGCTTTTGTGTGCGTCACTAACTCAGTGCAAGTCAACAACACAACATCCTTGTGGAAAAAAGAAAAAAAAGGAGCCAGAACTCATTTTGGAATAGTATTAACAAGAGTGTCGTATGAGAGGCACAGGAGGTAATTATTCCGCTCTATTTGCTGCTGGTCAGATCTCAGCTGGAATATTGTGCACACTTCTGGGCACCAACCCACAAGAAAGATGTAGACAAACTGGAATGAGTCCAGAAGAGAACAACAAGAATGATTAGGTGTTTTGAAAATGTGATTTAAGAAAGACTGAAAGAATTGGGTTTGTTCAGTTCAAGAATGAGAAGACTAAATTGGGAACATGATAACAGTGTTTCCATATAGAAGAGGTCATTAGAAAGAAGATGTTGTTCAATTTTACATACTGAGGAAGAATAATTACAAACNAAATTAATTTCAGATGCGGGAAAAATGTTACAATTTTGAAGACAGTGAAATCATCAAGCAAGTATGTAAGCAGGTCAAGAAGGTTTTATTAAGCATTGGATAAAGAAACATCCACCATGCATGCCCATAGTACGCTGAAGCTGCCTCCATCAAATGTAAAAAAAAGTATGAAATTCTCTAAGTTTCTTCTAGCTTCACATTTCTCAGTCTCCATAGTTTGATTCTTGGTTATTTTGACATGTTCTGGTGAGATTCTCAAAATCATTTCAGGACAGCTGTAGTCATTGCTTTCAGATGTCTTTTGCAAACTGTGAGGACTACCTTGTGTACCCCAATCTCAGCAGTCACTGATCCCTTGGTTCTGGGTTGGGTTCAGACATGAAAAGCAGTTCATTTATTTAAACCATGAATCAGTTTTTGTCAACCGTTCAGTTTTCCAGGTCTTCAAAATTGGGATAAACCTGGTTCGTAGGTGGCAGGGCAAAATGAGTGCCAAGAGACATATTTACTACTTACTAGAGATGGAAGCTTGTTGCACTTCATATTTGCTGAAGTAACCATAAAATCCCAGTTTAATAGCCATGTACCTGCATAATAAACACATTTGCAAGAGGCTCCTCTGGAAGCTGGTGACTGTGGAATATTTTGAAACACTTTGTCAGACTCACATTTCCCAAGGAGCTTAGGCACTTGCCTTAGCATCCACTATCAAGACCTGCAGTCCTGTATGTAGGCCGTCCTGTCAATGAAATCTCATTAGCATCACTTTGCCAAATTAAATGGATTAAAGTTGGGAAGCAGCTGGAGCGCAGAGCAGTCACATCGACTGTTGCCTTAGGTTAGACTGAAATTAGCTGGCTTCAGGCTCCCTGTTCCATCTGACATTGCCCACAGTAACCATGCAGTACAGTGGCTTTGCTTGTGCTTCACCAAGTAAATGGCTGTTTCTGTGTGGATGGAGCCACTTCACGGTGAGGGAAGTCACCTGGGTGATGGTCATGCATGGCAAAGATAAAAAGAGAAGGCACCTTTTTGCAGGGATCTTGGATGCCTTTTTCATGCCTGGGAAAAAGCTTCCCAGCAACTACCAAAGATATTTTTTTCATCAGGACTGCTAAATGATTCACAATTTCATCAGAGGAACCTGATGAGGTTCAACAAGGGCAAGTGCAGGGTCCTGCACCTGGGGAGGAACAACCCCATGCACCAGTACAGGCTTGGAGCGGACCTGCTGGAGAGCAGCTCTGCGGAGAG
>Ga0065711_1032646_pt1 | contig 26965 bp, 19 predicted proteins | sample Hoacrofraction12_FD_59098 | JGI IMG/M metagenome (GOLD analysis project Ga0065711, IMG submission 59098) | Hoatzin crop microbial communities from Cojedes, Venezuela - Epithelial fraction 12 v2 (version 2) | ecosystem: Host-associated > Birds > Digestive system > Esophagus > Crop | place... | reverse complement strand
GGGTACATTCTAACTCTTCATCCAGGTCGTTGATGAAGAAGTTAAACAAGACTGGGCCCAGTACTGACCCCTGAGGGACACCACTTGTCACCAGCCTCCAACTAGACTCAGCGCCGCTGATGACAACCCTTCAAAGGTCCCTTCCAACCCCTACCATTCTGTGACTCTGTGATTCTGTGAGATAAACTTCCTCCTTCAGCTCTTTAGCTGTCATAAAAGAGGACGTCCTGCAGGAGGATGACAATCTGATAGCAAGCCTTCATCAGAAGAGAATGAGGGAGAGAATCATGATCTGCATGGTGAGAATTGTGGCTGTTAATTACCAGAGCAGCTGAGGTGATAGCCTTGTAGCCTCACTGCAGTAGTGTCCTCTTTTCTGGTCTCTCTTCCTGTAGCTGACAGTGGTATTTCTTCAGCTTGGTTTCAAGTAAGTACACTGTGCGATGTGACGAAGATAGTGCAAGTACTGCCATTACTAATGCATATGCATAATTAAATCCAGAAGGCTAATTCGCTGCTTTGCAAGCTTTTTATCATGTGAGTGGAAAAAATGGATTGCCAAGCAAAACTCACTTGCAAAGTAGAGGCTAAGTTGTGCAGAGAACTTAATTTTAGTGTTTCAGTGCTTAGTTCCTGGTGCCCTGATGCCCAGTGAAATGAACAGCCTGGGTAAGCGGAGATTTAAGTGTCTAATTATAGCTAGAAAGGCTGCCATGCAAAGCCAGAGATTGTTTGAGATGGCCAGCAGCAAATGCCAAGAGAGGAGCAGGAGCTACATGTTTAATTTTAAATGATGGGGGCATCTCCCTTCCTTCATGCTGCTCACCCAAGGCATCAGTTACTGAGGTGGCTGGCACAGCTGTTGTCCATAATACCCACTGGAAAAGGGAAATCCTTCTGCAAGATTTAGACCAGGGGGTTGCTGCTATGTCTGGGAGTGACAGAAACACTCCACAACCAGCTCTTTGGAAACACTTTGCCCCTTTTCCTCCCCCTTTCTTCCTTATTACAGCAATGGCAGCTTATACCACCCCACCATCCCCTTCCTGCAGCTATGGTCTGTGCTAGCTCTGGGTTGTCGAAATTCCTGTGGGTCCCAGTTAGCAGATACAACTGCTAGAAGAGGAACATCTTACCTGTGAATTCCTGTGGGACTGAAATATTGAGTTATTCAGTGCTGTCAGGACTGGAGTATATTTTGGGCAGGACCAGAGGCAGAAATTTAAGAAACCAGAGAGCTTTACTGATGGGATCTTAGGTGTCATGGGGATTCAGCCAGCTCCAAAGTTAAGCAACAGCTGAAAAGGGGGCTCTGAGGAATTGCATTTTGAATCAAGGAAAAATCTCTTTGTAGATTTAGCCTGCATAACTATGCAGGATGGGAGGCAATGGGGAGCCAGTATTATATTATATTAGTTGTCTGAGCAAAGTGAAGCCTAAAATTCCCCTCAGTGCCATTCTTCTGTCTGTCAGAGTTCTTGTTCAGAACCTGAAGACTGTTTAGTTTAGAAATGCATGTGACAAAGTCCTCTGAGATGCACTGCGGGTAGCATTCCTCCCCTGGACCTCAGAGAACTGACTTCTGGAAATGAACAGGACTTGCCATCATGACCCTCTATGACTCTGGCTCTGGATACAAGGTAAGCACTACATGTAGCTGAAGTACATGAATATAATGCAAATTGATTCCACTTCACAGAAACTTAGTTGCTTTCCTTTATTCCCGTGTCTTTCAGCGTAATTGCGTTGTTTAACTGGGGGCATTTCTGACACCAAAGGACTTTAAGGGCTAATATAAAGATGGAGTGTGTAAGTCTTGATTCCTGCAGGAGATGACTGTGGAATATAGTGCTGTACTGGGAACAGAGAGTGGAGGGAAGATCAACCAAAGGTATTTGGAGGATAGTAAAACACATGTATTTAAAAGATTCATTTTTATGATGCATTTGGAGGACTCACCCAGTGGCTGAGGTCTAAAATTTAGATTTTAGCATATTTTTTATGATAAGGGGGATAAAGCAGATAAAACACCTGTTAGTTCTCACTAGAGATACCCATGATCAGGGCTGGCTCAAGGTCTCTCGGTGATTTGGACAGGGCTAGGCTTTGCTGTAGCAGAGGAATAACATCTCCAGCTGATTTATCCATCAGAGGTGCAAAGATGGGCAGAGCAGGGTGAGCAGCAGGAGTTGTCAAGGGGAGCTTGTTTGGTCTTGGTGTCCTACTGCCTGGAAAGTGGTCCTCCACTGGACCGGCACCCTCCGGCTGCGCTGCTGTGAGCCTTGAGAATCTCTCCCTCACACATGTATGTTGCCCTGGGCAAACGCCTGACTTGACCTTCATCTAAGGTCAGTCTTTGGAACTTCTGGCCGCTTTTTGCCTAACTGAGGTGTTTCACACACCAGATTTTTGGAGAGGCGTTGCTTCTGTTGATCAGGTCCTGCCTAGGCATTGATGTCAAGAATCTAAAAACAGAAGGGCCCACCTTCACTTTTAAGACAAAACATTTAGACCAAACATTTCTCTACCACATTTGCCAGCAGGGATAAGGAAGCCAGCGACAGTGGAAACAGAGCTAGCAGGTTTTCACTGCCGACACTGACAGCAGTGCCATAACAGGCCGATGCTAACAGGGGCCAGGAGCCCTCTGCTATACGAACGCGTGCACCATTTCCATTTCAGCCCTGAAAGATGAGCTCTCTGCAAGTAAGGATTTTCACCTTGTCATTACTGTGCTTGCCACACCACACACATTTGTATCGAAGATCTGCGGTTCTTCTATGTTACTTTTTTTGTAGTTACAAAGCATCAGAGGTCACTGTGCCCAAGTGGAGATGCTCTTCCAAGTTGGAAACTGGGAAAACTAGGACAATGACCCTCTGGCATGCTGCTAGTAATGAACTGCATTTGAAAAGCATAAAGTTTTTTCTGATGGACCTCACATAATTCTCATAACAGGCTTCTGATTCTGACATTTGTTATCCCCATCTGAAAGTGGCTGTGGTTAGTGAACCACAGAGAGTGTAGTCCATGTGTCCAACATCAGGCTGGTGCTGGAAGGACATCACAGGTGATGCTCAGTGCTGCGCTCTCTTGCTGTCAGGCACCAAAAGAGACCTCTATCAGAAATGGGAAATAATGGCTGAAGATTATCAGAGCAGGTGTAAGCAACATAAATAGATCAGAAAAGCCTGGAGGCTGAGGGAAGGCTGAAAACTGAACATAGATTCCTTCCTGATAGCTTTTGATTGAAATCTCTCACCTGAAACATTTCTGGAGTTTTTGCATTCTTCAATGGAGTAAGCCAAAATTAATGCCCAGAAACAGCATGTAACCAAAACCAAACTTTTGGAGTTTACTTTCCTAGGAAAAAATCATAATTATTGTAGCTTTCCATCTACACCAATCAGTAGATAGACTTTTTTTTTCCCCAGAAACAGTGTTATTACTCCACATATTCCAGAAATTTGACTGAAAAACCTTAAGCTTAAAGGAATGGAAAATACTATGTGCCATCTACTTGGCTTCAGCAGATACAGCATCTGCTTTAATTAATAATGATGTATCTCTGCAGATCAAGACTAAAAATACAATCCTCACTATCCGTCTTTACATTAATTTTTCAAATCATCAATTCAATATTAACTAAATATAGCTACAGTAAAATAAAGAAGACGCATTTGTTTTTTCATACTCCCTCAGCTATGCAGGACGTTATTCTGTGTGTTACATCAAAGATTTCCTTTCAAATTCACCTGATTTGAAAGGCAGAGTTTCTCCTGACTGTGCAAGTCAGCAGAGAAAGTGGCTGTATTTTATCAAATTCAGCTCCGCTTTTCTTGCTGAAGCATGTTCAAAAGCCAACAGCTCTATTTTTGTGATTCATTGCAGTCCATTCTGTTGCTGTTCCATTGAAGGAAGCTATTTTTGTAATTATTCAGTAGCAAATTTATCAATTTAGTTAGTAGTGAGAAAGTTCCAGACATCTCTCTGACGAAGGTTGATAAATGGATCCAGAAGAAAACTTCTCCTCTACAAAAGGGAGTGAGCTGGCCTGGGAGAGGCTTGCACACAGCTCTAAACTAGCATCACAAAACCCAAAAGCTCTGCTTTAAAGCAGAAGGACAAAGCCTGTGTTTTGCATGTGTTCAGGCTTTTGCATACAAGTTATTTGATATGGTATTAACCAACCTATTGTATTATTTGTATGAGAGAGTTCTTGAAAAGGGTCTCAAAATATTAATCTGATCATTTTAGCCAGTTCAAAGAAAAAAATCAGGGCAAGGCTGAAAAGTGTCTAAGAATATCCCTTCTGGCTGCTGGAGGGAGATGACACTTTCCATTTATTTAAATGATAGGAAATTTGCCTCTCATCAAATTAAACTATAGTGCCCATTAGAGCAAAACCTAACCAGCATTCTCATGACTGGTCTGTGACTCCGTCTCCCTCGTAGGCTGAACAATGTGCCCCTTCCAAGAAGGAGGACATCAGTTCTCAAGCCCACCAGCAAGCAACTTGTTGTCATTGTATTTGGCATATAAGAAACCTTCCTTCTAGAGCTGTTAAAAAACTGAAGAACAGGGGACAAAATACGTGGATGGGTTCACCTTTTGAAATGATGTGGTCTGCAGTGCTCCAGGCATCCCAGTGACCGAGTACAGCTGCACCCTCCAGTCCTGTCCGCACCCTGTAGGCTAGAGCCCTGCCAGGGCTTCCACAGGGAAGGGGCTACGGCTTCGGGAGGTTGCCCTAGGGATGGTGATAACGGGGCCTTGCTGGGATGGTGGCCTTGCTATGGAATGGGATGGGGTGGGGCTGCAGCCTGGGGCACCCTGCAGCACTGGATGGCAGTGTTACACAAGTTCAGCTAGGTTTTCTTTCTTCCAGGTTTGGGAATTAAGACGAAGCATGCCATGCCTGTGACTGGAAATGTGCCGTTTTTCAGAAGGGGCATCTGTAAGTCTTGTTGTGGGGTATCCACTGCCCTTCTGACCAGATTATTTTCATTTCCTTTTCCCATCCTGGCTCTTTTCTTTGAGGGCTACTTTCCCATGCTTTCTTTCCTCCCAGCTCTCTTTTTCTTTTTCTTAGTGTGTACTAGTGTTTCCCATGCCTTTTCTGAGCTGACTGGTCACTGGAAGGGTCAGAGAGCAAATCAGCGAGCTTTGCCACTGCAGAAGCAGTATATAAAACCCAACAATCATAAACCAAACAAAAACAGTCTCTCCTCCTCCTCCCAGTTCTTTAGCTTTAGGCAGAAAGGACCAGGAGGAGGAAAGCGCTTTGGCACCAGCCCAGTATATGTGTATTTAATGTTAAGCCTGCTAGAACCAAATATACTGCAGGGAAAATACAGAATTTGCGCAGCCAACAGTTTACTCCTGTTATGGAATTTGCCTGTCACTGGTAATGGCACAGAGTAGTGATTCCAGGGATGATACTAAGGCAGAGCAGCAATGTGTGTGTAATCCCAGTACTGATATACGCACCAGCACTGTCCCTCCAGAGGCGGGAGGAACGTAATTCTGGCAGGGAGATGGTGAGGCAGTAAAAGCAGCTGAATAGATATCATTGTGGCTTTGTTCCACCTGCTTGGATCCTGAGCTGGGATTTTTCTTCTTCTTTTCATCTCATTTCTCATTGTAATACCAGGGTCAGACTTTAATACAGCAAATATAATTACAGTGCAGTTACACTATGTGACTCTGTGTCATGATACCTATAATTACCATTCATTCGTGTAGCTAGGAGGTTAGTTAATTCAGTGAACGAATTATTTATCAGTCTACTTGCTGAGTTACTATCTTACATTTCAATTGCAATGCTACTTTTTGCACATATATCTGAGGGTTTACTGTATGAGAGTCATTTCTATTTTGTTAAGCTTATGATTCAGTTCAACCTGTTTACAAGTATATGGTATTTGTTTGTGCAGCAGTAGTATGCCAGGTCAATTTAAAAAGTTAAATCAAGATCCACACTGGTAATGCACACCTATCAGTCCTACCCAAAATCCCTGCCCTGCTGAAACATGTGTGTACCTCAAAGCGTCTAAGTGTAGCGGGGTTGGCTTTTGTTTTTGTTAGCATCCCTGTTTCATGTGTGCTATTTAGAGGTAATCCAGAGCTGCCTACATTTCAAATGATTGGCAAGGCTCACGACGCATGGCAGATCCTTGGGATCAGGAGAAAAGTTGTGAAGGGCATCACTGTCCTCCTTCCCATCCCCTCCGTAGAGCCATGGGTATCCTTCTGCTGAATTCAGCAGGGCTTGGCTTCCACTCAGGGATTATGGCTTTGCATTTCCAATGGTGACATTAGTTTGATGTAACTTTTTTTGTTTTAAAGAAAGGTTTTGCCCACTTTACTAGCTTATGAGGATCAGTCACACTTCAAAGGGTTCTCAGGCTGAAGTTCTGCGGCCATTTGATGTTAGAAGGTGGCAGGAGGCAGCTCCCTGCTTGCTTCCTTCCTTTCTCTCCTCTCCTGCCTTTGTTCTTTATCCCCAGATAAAGTTGCTGGCTGCAACCAGCAGCAACAGCTCGACCAGCAGTGAAGGTCTGCCAGACATTGCTGTAGAGCTTCTTCAGCCAGCCTGGAGACACTGTAGCATGGCCAGGCCAACAAGCCTCTTCCTCTATGCTTTTCACCTGCTTGACTACCTTTCCCCATGCCAGAACCTCCTTCCAAAGCTCTGTGCACCTTGCTCTCCCCTTCGTCTTCTACTCCTTCTTCTCTCCCCTTAACCCCACCTGCTTTTGCTCCCCCCCCAGCATCCTGAGCTGGGTGTCCAGCACAGATCAGAAGGAGGGGGTGGCCATGCACAGCTGGCATGGGACCACAGAGCTGGCAGAAGCCAGTTGCATCCATTCTGCCTCAGACCTCTCCATTCCTTCTCACTTGATTGTCTATAAATGTTTTATTGATTTTTTTCAGGCAAAGAAAACACCAAAAGAGACAAAAAATGGAGAAAAAGGTATAGGAGCCAAGCAGAAAGCAACAGAAGGACAGTGAGAGGGTGATTTCCAGCTTTTATTCCTACTCTGCACCTTTTGATACCTCCCCCTTCTCCTCCTTGTCTCCCTGTTTGTGTTTCTGTTCTTTCCAGTCTTCCCTCTTGTAATTTTCTTTTTCAGTTTCCCAGTCTTCTGTTCATCTGTCTATGCTCTTCTTTATAAGTTAATATTTTTCTCCTGGGGAATTAGATTTCAAACCCAGAGACAAACTGTCTCTGCACACTGGAGGAAATTTTCACTTGGTTTATAATTCTTTGTGAGTCTGTGACTGTAGGAATTTCAGAGGATTTTGGAATACAGAGGCACTCAGACTTCTTTAAAATGGATTGGGAACTCAGCCCCTGAGTCTCCCAGGATACCAGGACCCTGTCTGAAACCCTGGGATGGCAAGTGTTGTGAAAGGACCAGGGGAACACAAACCACTGCAATTTGTCGTGCCAAAGGCCTAGGCTCAAGTCTTGCCTTTCCGCTGGGTGAGTACCAGCTGCTGGAAGGGCAGGTTGCCCTGGGGTGGAGGGAGGAAGGAGGGGGCAGTGATGGGAGCCGTGCCTTGGCCAGCTTGTAAACTGTCTTTGCACGTGTATGAAAATTAAAATAATTATATCTCTTTTAATAGGAGGCCGTTTGTGTGCTTTTGCTGTTTACATGTATCTAGAAGGAAATCACAGGCAAGCGCCTGCCAAGTATATCCCTAGAAATATTTTTGAAACTGTCATCCACAAGCATTGAATAGCAGAGTCTGTTTAATCTCTCTCCAAGCCCTCACCTCCCACTCTCTGGCCTGGTTTTTGTAAGGAAAAGAGTTTGGCTTTCTACTGCAGCGTAAAGAATTAGTATATGACCATGCCGGTCCCATTTGGTGCCACCACTAGTCCAGCTGACCTTTGGATCTCCCGTAGCGAGAGACAGATGGATTGGATATGCTTATTCTGTAGCCATCAAACACCTGATTCATGACTTGCATTCAAGTGACCGTAATGAGCAATTCAGGAAATGAAATCCGGAAGGAAACCTAGAGAAGAATGTGTAAGAAAACAGTCTCAGGTTCATGGCACAAACAAAATCTCTTGAAACTGTCCAAACTAGTCCCTGTACATCCATGCCCTGCAGCTTGTGGAGGAGCCTCTCTTCATAGTTACCAAGAACAGAAACCTTGAAATCACCTAGACCTCCTGATGTTCCCCACAGTGAAACCAACTGGAAAATACAGTACTGAACTGCCCAACTATACTATGGGAAAAAGCAAAGCAGGCACCTTGGAAAGCAAACACAACCCTCTACAATAAGCACTGGCCAGTCAGTTATATACCTTAAAAACACAACTTAGAGTGTATTACTTTGAAGGCAGTGAAAACATGAAGTGTGATCCTAAACTGGAAACAGGCATAGATCAACTCATTGCACAGCTAGAATATGGAAACAGAGGATCTGGCCTGCAATGTTGCTTTTGTCGTATGTTACTGGGAAATCTTAACAGAGAAACCAGCATTAGTAGAAGTAGATCATTCTCTGACATCACATAGTGTGCATAGAGACTTCAGTTTAAGAAAAATAACACAAATGACAGCTCTGTGCACACTCTTCCTTGCACATTTCCATCTCTTATTCAGGACACACACTCCAAGACTTACTGATTTATTTTATTTCCCTACACGTTTTCTGTGATCCAGTGCTTGAATTGTTAATGTTAGTAATTTAGATTCCTGGAGGTAACAGGATCCCCAAATGTTGAGCCAGAACTGCTGTGCTTTACTCCATCTATGAAGTCTAAAGCGTGCAGTGTACAGTTAAGACACATTCTATCTGCACTTTGGAGTCACGGGAATTTTTCCATGGAGTAAAGTGGATGTACCAAGTCAGACTGAACTGGGTGAAATCTACTTAAAGAAGAGATTGACTCAGACATCCCTACTTCTAGTTGTGTTATTTCAAATACTTCTGCAAAGAATAGGAGCATTTCTTATTCTATCTGAATTAATTTGTCCATCTTTCATTCTTTATTAAATTACATTTCACATATTGGCAACTTCTGAATTTCTAGGTGAATCTAATAGCTGCAAATCTTAGGTTCATAATTGGTTACAATGCACAGAGGCAAAAAAAAACAAGTTAATGGTCTTTCTGAGGAACTGACTAATTTGCTCACATAAGCGGATATATAAACATTAATTACATTCTGAAGGACTTCAGCTACTAAAACCAAGTTAGAAGGAGATACAGGACTGTCTAAATTATCAGTTCTGCTTTTAACAGGGATAGCCAAAACCACTGGTGACCCTGGTGCTCACCATCTCCACACAGTGCTGTTTGTCACCAAGCTCACCTTGCGTGAGGCTGACATTGAAAAAGTTGCCTGCCACATTCCTTGCAAAGCTCTGTCACCAGGTTACGGGGACTTTGGTTAGTGACATTCATCTACTTTTTTCTCTACAGGTCAAGTCTTTGAGAGAAGTTATCTCCAATATTGTGGTTCAGTATTTTATCTGATAGAGCAGTTTTATTACTATTATTAAGTATTTACTGAATGCTTGCATCGTGACTAATGCAGTCCTTGAACAGGACAACCCAGTGGACAGGGTGTGTACCTACATGTATCCTCACCGGAGGTTGCAGGGACGGGGTTTGGAGAGCTGTTGCACTAGGTGTACCTCCTGTGCCTGGGAAGTGCCCAGCTTCATGGGGCTGAGGTGCTGCGAGCAGGAGGAGACCCCGCAGCTGTGACTGCTGCAACAGCCAAGGGCAAAGACGTTTCCCTGGACCACAGATTTTTACTTCTTTGCACAACAGAAAATCAGTAGCTACCAACCGTAACACTTGGCTGTACCTGTGTCTTCCTTGACAGCTGAGTTAAAATCAAACGGAGTCCTCGAGTCCCTGCTTTGACATGTACCTTTTGAATAAATTTAAAAGCTACATTTATTTCCTGTTGGGGTTAGTGAGCCTTTCATTTGGGCAAGGTGGTGCGTATCAGGACAGCCATCAGCTTGTGTTTCCTTGCCCAGCTGTCACACGCTGCTGCAGTCGAGTGCCGCAGTCACCTCTCTGGAGGTGTTGCTGCTGCATTTCTTCAGGCCGTGGAGCTGATTTCTGCTTCGACTGAAGCTGTGTTCAGACGCTCGCTTTTTAATCAGCTGATTTCATGGCACTCCTGGTTCCTTACGTTTTGTCTCTTGCTCTGTGTTTTAAAGTGCATTCTTGCACTTCAAGGAGATGGAAAGATGTTTGGGATGAATGATGTCTGCAAGATAAGGATGCAGCCATTTCTCATCCTTAGTTTACTGTGACAAAGTACTGTTGATACATCTCCTTCAGCAAGCAAAAAAGCAATTTTAGTTTCTTTCAGCTCAAAATTTCTCCAAATGTCAAAGTGCTGCTGAATCTTGAACAAGAGTAAGAGTGATGGCAGATTCCCAGCCTGCCTGCTGGAGGGGAATACAGTGAGACAGCTTTTGCAAGCTTCTGTAAGAAACCTGAAACTTGGGAAGAGATCATCCAGTCTTTTAGGTCCTACTACTGTTCTTGAGACTTTATTTTATGATATGCTGTCAAAAAATGAGAACAATAATACACGCGTATCCCAGTTTTCAGCTCCTCTAGCAGAATGACAAGAGAGATGCTTAGAGACAAAGAGGGATGCTTAGAGACATAGCATCTAATACAGGTTATGTTTAATTACTCTCCAAATAATTCCAAAGGAAAGATAACTGGGTCTGTCCCTATAAGCAATAAAATATTTTAGAAAACAGATCGTTATTTCTGATGATTTTATACTTACCCTTTTTGGAGGTGACTGGGGAGACCTTGGGAGGAAAAGAGGGATAGGCTTTTCTTCTTTCCAGTCACTGAAGTACTAAAGAAATATTCCCACCCATTATGAAAGGAAAGTGTGAAAAGTTCTTTTAAAAGTTTATTTCCCCACAAGCGTGGCACAGCATGGGATGCTGAAGTTTTAGCCTAAGACATGTCTTTCTGTGACATTACAAGCCAGAATGCTCACCTAATCCTCTCAAGGATAGAAAACTTCTTTTCCTGTTGAGATACAAAGCAGGGAATTAGTCTCAGAAATAGTTAATTACAGCTTTTCTGAGACTGGTTGCATTCCTCCATCCACAAAATGGTTAACGGGGAGAGCACCAGTGTACTTCTGCAATGAACAATAATTTAAAAGCCTTCCCTTTGGACAGTAAGAGCCTCGTGCTTGTTTGCAGTATTCAGGCAGCCGAGATTTGGGTTCTGTAGTGGATGCAAGCTCGTACCACCAGCCGCAAACACGCGCATTGCATTTTGGCAGGCGGAGTTGCTTATGTTCCCCATTAGGTCAGGAAACGTGTGGGGTTTGCCACTCTCTGCAAGATAAGTGCTGTTTTGGCCAATGTCCCAGGGCTGTGGCATCGCTGGAGAAGCTGCAGCACAGCAAGGAACTGACGCAGCACCGCACTCCTGGCTCTGAAGTCCCTTCTCCTCATGGCCCCATCTTAGCTCCTCCAGGGCTTCTCCCTGTACCTGGCAGGGAAAACTCCTGCTGGGGCCGAGGAGCCTGGGGTTGGGAACCAGAGAGAAAATCATGTTCTGAAAGAGTTTTGGAATACAAATTATGAGAAAAAATGCAGGTATTGCTCCTGGAAGAGTGAAGAATAGCAAATACACTTGCCTCTGGAAAAATACCTCTTCTCCTAGGATGCAGCCCTTGGTTCTGGCTACCCATCAGAAAAAATCCATGCAACGTAGAATGGCCTCAAAACAGGTAATAAAATAATTTGGAGAATAGCAAGATTTCCATTTGAGAACAGATGGAGAAGGTGAAGCCTGCATAGTTTACTGAGAAGATGAGTTACAGTGTATATAGTTTGCACAATGCTAAGTAACACAGAGAAAGTACATGCTGGTCCTGTGCAATCTTCTTGAGTGCAGTAAAAGGGGAGTGCTGAAAGAAAAGGAAGGACAACAAATGAAAAAAGAAAGAAAGAAGGGGGTATGTAGGTCAGAGTTCGACTGGTCTCAGCAGGGCCCCCAGTGTGGCGCGATTGATAAAGGAGGACGTGCTGGAACTTGTTGGTCACAAGCCCTGGGGGGAAACGAGATAGTGCCGAGTCATCTTGAAGGAGGAAGTGTTGCCTTAGTTAAGATAAACTTAGAAAAAATGTGTCCGCGTCAGTGTTTGTGTTAACCAATTAATGAGTGCCTAGTTTGAAACTTAACCAATCAGTTTAGAACACGCCGTCTTTTGATCTGTATAAATGTGTGTGTGCAATGACAATAAAATGAACATTCTGCTTGCATCAAGCGGTGTCCCGTCTCTCAATCGCAGCAGGGGTACCTTTATCCATTTCATAACTAACCTACAGAAATCCTTGCTGTGAGAGGTTCTTCAGGAGGTTTGTGGAATTCGAGACCAGCAGTAACTTACACAGTCCCAGTTACTTACCTTGTGGTAGTTTAGTAACTGCATGACCACAGATGATGCTGTGACAAGCAGGGTTGTACCAGGATCCATCCTCCTTGAAAGCCTTGGAAAGTGTTATTAAGCAGTGTGTTGTGTGATATGAAGACTGCTGAAAGATTTTCCCATCTCTGTTATTCACAGGATGCCAAGAGTTTGGGAGGCTTCAGGTCCTGATTGTGACTTAGCTGTGACAAAGCATAGGAGGTTTGGTGTTTTTCTAGTTATTAATTTCTTGCTTTAAAATGTGCTTCAGTGTCTGCTCAGAGATGGGAGAGGAGGATCAGCTTGGCAGATGCTGCCTGTGGTTGTACTCACCTTACCATAGAGGCTGAGAGGCTGCTGCTCACCAGGAGAGCATCTTCATCTCTAGCATTTTATTAACTTGAGATATCCCAGTGACTGTCCCCTCAGAGTTTGAAGCCTGTACAGCATTCAAAAATCAGTGCATCCCAGCAGTCCTCTTTTGGTAACTGATGAGAGCCGTGGCTACATCCTGAGGCTCTCCATCCCTGCCAGAGAAGGGACTTGGACAAGAAGCATCTCTGAATTGAACCAAAACTGAACACTCAAACTCCACGTCTGTATTCTACGGAATTTCAGGTACTTTCTATGACTTGTGCTCTGTGCTACAGAGCATAAAATTCTCCATGGCTCACAGAGAGCAGTCCTGCATCACGAGTCTGGGAGTCCTCTCTCCATACCCATTGTGGTAGATGGGAGGGGAGAAGACGAGAAAAGGGTCACGTGAGGATTTTGCTATCCCTTCTTTTTTTTTCCCTCCGTTCTTATTACAGGAAAGTAGTCTTTGAGATTTTCTTTGGCTGAATTCCCTTACAAACCTCGTTTGTAACAACATGTCATCTCAGATTACAATCCAGATATTTTTCTGTCAAAAGGAAGGGGAGAAGTAGTGTTGGTGGTAGGAGATGACATATTGACCTGCTTATATCCTGAAAATCGCTATGTGCTGTAAGGACTTAGTTTATGCTCTGGAAGGACAAGAGATTTAGATTTATCTGTGCATGTTCTGGATGTGTCCATGCTGTACTGTTTGTAGCTGGGTAGCCAGATTACCAAAGACTTCAGGGACTGAGTTACCACATTCGTCCAAAGAGCTGGGGAAGCACTCAGTGTATCTGTCTTCCCTCCCTGGGGCAGACAAGGCAGCTGTGCCAAGTATCCTCCAGCTTGTGTGCCTAAGAGAGCAGCAGAGCCTGTCTTAGGACGGGCTGTAAGCAATGCAGAGCGAGAATTGTTTATCTTCTGTTAAAAAATTCTTGTCATAACAGTCTCTAGCCCTGGTCAGTCTATGTCTGATAATATAAATATTTAATGAGAGCCTCTAACACTCCATTTTTTTCCCCCTTATGCATCCCAGTATGAGGAAATTATGGCACTGATGAAAGCTGGAATAATGAGGATTGTTCTGTACAGCTGAGCACTGCAGATAGAAGGTAGGAATTTGGTGGGGGGAATATGAGCTATGAATGGGAACGCTATTCTAACTTCTGGACAGTAAAGAAAATGAATGTGTAAGCATTTATGGTGCCAGACTTCAGACATACACTATTTTGTTGCTCCATCATCATCAGAGTTAGCAGTTTTCCTGCAAACATGATGTCAGTCTCCCCATTTCTTTTAAGAGAAATGCATAATTCCATGCTGACATTATGGAGGAATTAACTTACAGGACATGGGTGCCACAGTCACAGCAAGCACGAAAATACAAGAGCTGGCTGAAAATCTGGGCACTTCTCATAGAGAGAAAACAACAAAAGTGTTCAGGGATGTCCCTTTACTTGAACTTTTACTTGTTCATTATGGCCTGTGATGAACAGTAAGTAAGGGGACAGACTGGGCCACCCTGCTGTGGTCTGTCTGAAGTGCTGAGACTGAATTTCAACTAAAACAATTAAGTACAGAACTACCTGCTTTCCAGAAATAAAACGTAGGGGAAAAACAATTGCAAACAGCATTGCATTTGCTTCCCAAACAAAGGGAGAATGAGAAATAAAAATGCTGTTGGAACACAAAATTAGTCATAGTCTTTATTTCCGGAGACTGTTAACTGCAGTGAGCAGCAGCCTACATTCAGTGTCCCAGGTCTGTGAAAGCACAGGTTTAAGTAAGGAAGCATATTACTTGCAAAGGGGTCACTGCAATTTTCTCCTTAATAACAAGGTTGGGCAAAATGTAAGGTGCTGATAGCCTACACATATGTATTCTCAGAAGCTGTAGTACCTGTCAAAATTAAAGCTGAAGCACTGAAGGAAGAAGACACTGAGTAAAACCTGTGATGCGCTGGGGAGTTTTTGTAAAAGGGTAGTATTTACATTTGTGGTAACAACCAGATGGCTCAACACTTCTGAAAAGAGAATTTTACTCTCCATTCTTTTTTGCTGGCTCTGGATATTTTTCAGCAGTTGCTGTAGAAGTGTCCTCTGTGTAAATAAAGTTGTGGGATAGACAATGGGCAGTTTAAGACTACAGGACATTCCCATGGCCTCTATACCCCCCTGCGGTATTTTTCACTGCCTAAGGCTACTTAGAACCTTAATCTGGCTTGGACCAAAAATGCTTACAATGTGGAGATGGGTCTAGCTGCTATATTAAAATCAGATAATTCCCAGCTATCTGAAACTCCCTGATAAGGCAGTCCGTTAAAATTTTGCCAAAGTTTTCTGCTTAAACTGCAGTAGCTAAAACTTGAATACCCACACAGGAAATGTTTTTAAAATGTTGGTGCATATCCAGCATTGTGACACTCCAGTGGGGAAAAGCCCCCAGCTTGAAGACAATGCGGTGAAAACTAGGAAGATGTCTCCCTGCAGTGGGTCATATCATGACCTTGACAGGATGGTCTAAGGCAGCAAGTGCAGGGGTCAGGAAGATACAAACTAGGTATTTAATGAGTCTCAATCACTTCTGATTTTGTCCCTCACTTTTTCTTTGTGGTTCTCAGTTTCCTTTTCAGGAGCTTTTACTGACAGCCCAGCTGTTGTGGCTAGCAATGCCACCTCGAGCACTGGGTGCAGTTTTGGTTGCCTCAGTATAGGAAGGACATCAAACTGTTGGAGTGTGTCCAGAGGAGGGTGACCAAGATGGTGAAAGACCTCGAGAGCTTGGAGATGGGAAGTCAGAGGGGAGACCTTATGGCAGCCTACAACTTCCTCAAGGTGGGCAGAGGAGTGGAAGGTGCCGATCTCCTCTCTCTGGTGACCAGCGACAGGGCACACGGAAATGGAATGAAGCTGCATCAGGGGAAGTTCAGACCCAGTAGGAAAGGATTCTTCACTGAAAGGGTGGTTGGTCACTGGAACCAGGGCACCAACCCTATCAGAGTTCAAGGAGTGTCTGGATGATGGTCTTAGTCATATGGTTTAGTTATAGGTAGTCCTGTGAGGAGCAGGAAGTTGGACTTGATGATCCTTATGGGCCCCCTCCAGCTTGAGATGTTCTATGATTCTGTGAACAGGCACTGAAAATTTTCATCCGCAGGATGAATCGCAGAGAAAAATTATTTAACATTACTGATAGACTAAGCCTGCTATCCCTGCAGCCAATGATGTGTAAAAAGCATCTTTGAAGCTGGCCCTGGTTTTTCCTAGCTTATTAGTTTATGTTGCTGTGTATGAAAACTGTTCTGCATTAAACTGCTGGTCTCATGATCTCATTTTAATGGTGGCTGCAAAGCTAGAAACCTTGAATTCCCTGAGATCTCATAAATACCATTCATAAGGACATTGTAATATAGGATATTTCTGCGTTTTCCTTTGTCATTTTTGCCATTTTCCTTTAAAAATATGTAATAAGATAGATCATCAAATGCCAAAAAGAAAAATGAAGTGTGCCATGGTTCAGCCCACATTTTTTTACACTTGGTTCCTCCTCAGGTTTAGGAAACAATCCTGAAGGCTAATGGATTGTCCAAAACTTCTATGAGAGTTCAGAGTGTTTTGCAGAAACAAGTCTCTTCTGACTAAAATCCATTAGCTGAGTTTCTTCTCCCCAGCTCCTACCCTTTAGCAGCTTATCTGAGTTGGTTGTTGTGGCCCTCCCCAAAAGAAGGAAAAGATGGTGTCAAGTCCAGAGGGCAACAGATGCCATCACCAAATCTGTATCTAAAACAGGTGAGTTGCCGCCCTACGGTGACCACAGAGGGAGTCTGGGACATTGTCTTAGAGGAGGATCTAACTTTTTGCCTGGCAAAGTTCATAAGGTGAATCAGCCACTTCGTGTAGGAGAATGGTCCTACTTCCTGTGTCCGTGCACCATCCCCATCAGATAACACAGCCCTTCAAGGCTGAGCTGGAGAATGAGTGGAGTATTTTTAGTTTTGTTTGGAGTGAATTTCTGATAATCTAAATTACTGTGAAATTGGCTGGAAGATTAACGTACACACTGGTCTAGCAAAGACCAAACAAGTGTGCCTGTTTTTAAAGAGATGCGCTGCCAGAGAAGTCAGGGAAGAACTGAGCCTGGGTTTTGTCATGGAGCACAGGATTTTAAACTGTAGATTAAAAATGAAAACTGCTGAAAATAATTAAAAACAGATGACTTAAAACATGTGGGGAGGGGCTTACACGTGTTGGCTAGAGGGTAGGAAGGAGATAAATATGCAGACAGAAGGCAGAGGTAACAGTTTGTGTTGCACCTAAAATGAGCTAAAAACTATTAGCCTTTGAAAAAGGCAGTCTTGCCCCCTTGTTCCGGCTGCAGAGCAGGCTTCATTTGTTGCCAGCTAAAGCAACCTGCTCTGTGGCCACTGGATCGATCCAATGGAAGTGGGGAACGTGTGGCTAGGACCCAGGAGAAGAGAGAGGGTTTTGGTAGGAGGTACCTGTCAGATCAGTTGTATACTGAGCTTGTGCTCCTTACCCCAGTGTGTTGGTGAGCCAGGCTGGTGGCAAGAGGCTACATCCACGGGGGCGGCACTGGGTGAACATGCAGCTCCTTGCAGATTTGGACAGGATGGTAAAAGTTTCATTTTCACTGAGAGCATTCAGAGCTACAAAACAAAACCAAAGCAGGGGATCTAATAAAGAACAGAAGCTTGGCTGTCATTTCAAGGTGGCGTCTGAGCTCCCAGCTAGGCTGATCTCCAAAGGTGGTCACTACACTTGTGATTCTTGGTATTTTACTTAGAACTATTCAGTTTGGAAAGTCCACGTATCAGACGTGTGGAAAAAAGGAAGACTTTGCCTGCTTGAGAGTGAGAGACACTGGAATTACTTTTGTGTTTTCCTGATAATTCCAAAAACTGAATAGCTAAGCATCTAGGAAGAGAGACGTTCCTTCATGTTCTGAAAGGTTGAAGAAGATCCGCTGATTATAATAGAGTGAAGAGAGCTCTGCTTTTTCAGCACGTGTGGGTAGATCATAGCTCACAGCCACATGAGCCGATCTGTGGGCCTTTTCTAAATATGTTCTGTCATGGAGGGTATCATTCCTTTGCACAGTATGGGGTTCAAAGGAGGAAAATCGTAGCATAAGGTCTCTATGTCACTACAAATACAAAGATTTTACTCAAAGCAGGGTGGTCCAACCGAGTATTAAGGACTTTCTTTCTCCATATTTCAAGATTTATGCTTTCTTGTATGTTATTGCTGTCAGCTGCTGAGCTGAAATCTGAGAAATTTTTTTGGAAGGGAGGACAATGAGAGACAGGCAATATCTAAAAGTGTGACTACCTTTTCTGAATGCTAATAAAAGTGCACCTCAAGATATCTCCCACAATTAAGTATTTGAATGAAATATGAAATTTTCTTCACCTCTGCTCAATATCCTCTGAAGTCTGATTTCCATTATATTTTAATAAAAGAATTTCCTGGAAAAAAAAAAAAAAAGAAAAAGAAAAAAAGAGAAAGAATGAGTTCTAAACAACTATTTTCCAGAAGGTAAACTGTGAACTTGCAAATATTTTTACCGAAAATGAAATGCTGAGTTGCACTAGCAGGCCATACTCAAAACAGCAGCTATAGATATTTCATTGTCAAAACGTATGGATGAGTTGCATGAAGTTCCACAGAGGATTGCTCTAGGTCTGGTAGTATTCATCAAATTCATTAATGAGCTGGATGATGACACAAAGAGAATCATTATTAAATTTGCAGATAATTTCAAGCAGCAAGAGACTGCAAGTACATTAGAAGCCAGGATGAAAATTCAGTGATGTTGATAAATTGCAGATATGACCTGAAAAATGTGGGTAGCATTCAATATGAATAAGAGCTACATTTAGATAGGAATGAGGAATTGCAGAAACACAGGACAGCAGAGAACAGTTTTCACAGCAATTCTGTGGGAAAATATTTAGCAGGCATCCTAGACCACAAATTGAACAAGAGGCAGTAATGCTGGGCTTGTGCATAAAAGAGGAACACTGCCCTGGGCTGTCAGTGCAGGCGCAGAGTGCTCTGTTCGGCTCTGGGGAGACGTCAGTGAGAGCGGTGTGTACTCTTGTGGACACAAGAAAACTGTGGAGCAGCTGGAGGTGGTCCAGAGGAGGGTAACTGGAAAGAAAATTGATGCTGTCTGATCTGATACAGAAAAATGGGTAAAAGTCTTCAAAATTTTTAAGTTCTGCTCCAAAGAGAACAGAGATAATCTGCTTTCTACATCCATGATGGAGGACAAGAAATAATGGGCTCCAATTTTAATGAGAGATTCATCTTCAATATTAGGATGAAACTTTGTGCAGACAGTGTTTCACTAAGCACTAGAATAAATTTCCTGGCATGTCTATGGCATCTCCAGCACTGAACGCCTGTAAGGACTTGTCAGCAGTAACTTGGGCATAGCTGAGCCTACCTTAGGCAATGGTAGAAATCACAGACTCAGTGATTTTCAGTCCCCTTCTGTGCTGCAATTTGATAATGATGAATCAGCTGCTGGAGATTTTAGCCTTCAACCTCTAAGAATGTAAGCAGGACCAGGTTGAAGATTTCTGAATGTGTAACTTGCCAAAATTTGGGCAGATTTTCACAGAACAGGTATATCCTTGCACCAAGGCCCACCTCCCTTTATATTTTTAACAATAGGCCCAAAATAGGGGAATATTCAGTTACAAGAATGTATTTACCATGGGCAAAACCTGTTTTCATCAAATTTCCTTGGAGCGAGTTAAACTGGTTTTGCTGAAACGTAGAAATAAAAGAAAATAAGAAGCCAGCCTTATGCTGATCCATAAAATGAAATGTTTCAGCCCAGGTGGTTGAAGAATGGCAGAATTTTGACCATGCCTACCATAGTTATCTACCTGCAAGTGGATTTGAGGACTCACTGTTTTCATTAGCATTTATAATGTTCTTTGAGATCCTGACACGGAGCGTATTGCATCTTTTAAAGATTTGTGGAGCTGTTAATGGTGATGCAGATTTGAAGCAGTTTCTTGGATAATTAGGAAAAAAAAAAATTAAACTCATCTTTTTTAAAATAGGCCCTGTGCATTACTTTGAACTATGTGTTGTGCGAGTGTGTTGTTCTCCCGTTCTAGTTTAACAGAGCAGAGCAGTTTTAAATGTGTTTTAATTGAATCAGGCTGTATCAGTCTCTTTATTGTCATAGCTTAGCAGGCGGAGTGTTGAAGTAAGGAGTGTGTTTCAAGGAGAGAGCTGCTGGTGCAGTTCTTCTGGCCAGAGAGGTGGAAGGTGACACCAGAACTGAGCCCTGGGAACCATCTCATGTTTCACACTGCTGAGATTTGCAAAGCTGGCATCTGGATTCCTGGCTTTGTAGGCAAGGGGGATTCACAAAGCCAGGGAAGGTTGACTGCGGTCCAGTGAAGCAAACCTTCTTATGGCCTTCTTGCACTTGGTAGAGAGAAAGATTCTTTCTGGCACAGCTCTAAGCATCTGAGGTTACGTTCCAGCTTTGAAACTCCAGCTGTCTCTACCCACCGTCTCGGATGAGAGTCCAGAAAAAGCAGGCTTCCTAGGCTAATACTTGTTTTTTGAGTCCTTCTGCCTCCCACCTCCTACTCATTTTAGTGAGTGCTGCACAACTGACCCCCGCCCAGCCAGATCTCCTCTATGTGCAGTACTTTCTCAGCAGCAGACAAGCTGGAACAATAATTGAAAAGTAATCCATTAATAGTTATTATCCAAATTGTAGAAATCTTTGACTGCTCAGGCTTTACTGCTGTTAATAAAAAAAATAAAAGAAAAAAGAAACAAAATTAAGTAACTGAAGTAACTGAATATTCACCAAAAGCAAACGCCAAATGTCAAACTCTCCTGCCAAAACCAGAAAATGCACAGTGATGTTTAGCTACATAAATTAGCCAAAGAAGGAGAAGTGGCACCATGTGATTCAGATAAATCACCAACATCCTGCAAATTTTTTATAACTATTTGAGAAAATATTTTATGTATACAAATGTCTGTGTACACAAAGTGAATATATATAGATACACAAACACACAGACATGCGTTTCAATACTTGAATTTTGTTGGTGGGTGCTATAAATCACCCAAGTACAGAAAAGAAACATGTTTTATGGTGATGTTTTCAGTTTCTTCCATATGTTAAATGCTTTTTCAGAAGCAGGAGAGGATATAGTTTCTGCTGTGACAAATGCATAGTTTAATAAGACACAGATAAATAGTGGCGAGAGAGGGATATAGCATACAAACAGCACGATCAGGGCTATGAAAGGCACATACTGTATCTTGCTAGTTTTAAGGGTTTTTTTAAACACATTTCATGCCTTCCTCCACATTTCAGGCTCCTCATTCCCACCGCGCAGCGGCTCCCATCACAGCTTATGTAATTAATCATCATAAAACCTATTTCAAACAGAAAAAAGTCCACAGGAAACTTTTGCAGTATTGCAGAAGAAAATAGCCAAGGATATTGTGATATATTCAAAGTAAGTATTCCTTGTGCACCTTTTCCAGTTCAGTAGGCACAGACTGACTGAAGAAAGCATGAATTCTATGGGAATTCACCCATTTCTGCCACTTAGGGCAGTCAGCTTTTGTAATACTTGGACACTCAATGTGGCAGAAGTGGAGGCCCTGCTTGGTCCAGGAAAGCTTTGCAAGTTCTGATCAGGTTGATGGAGTCTGGGCAGAAGGCTGCTCTTGACTCAAGGACAGAGAAGAAGAAACATTGTCAGATATTAAAGAACTGATCTCCTGGTGAACGGGAAGAAGTGGTGGAGAGATCTTAGCAAATTTCTGCCTGTTAAAGACAGAAAAACACAAAATCCGCTCTCAGGACCCGCCTTTAGCACAGGAAAGAATGGGACCACTAATTTCCTCACTGAGCCAGCGCTCTGATTTGTTCAAATGTGTGATTTCCGAGGCAGGAGAGAAAAGGATGCCTCTGCTGTGCTTGAGCAAGAACCAGAGTATTGAGGAAACTGGGTCTTTCCCCTTCTGATTAGTTGTATTGGTCTTGATCCATTTTGGGACTCCAGATAAGTACGAGGCAAAGCTTCTTACACAAACCTCTGTTTAATACTTCCAGCAAACAAGGTCTTCTAGACTGTCCCAGGTGTATTTGCGAAGACTGTGTATTTTGCTTTTCCATAGTGTTCTTTATTGATTAAAATGAACAGAGGGACCATTACTGATGCTGTTCTGATTTTTTTAGCTTTATACAAAAAAATTATTCTCAATAATTTTGGTTTTGTGATTTCCCTAGATCCAAGGCACAAGTTCCTCCATGTCTGAAATCCACCACTGTGAGGTTTTTTTTTTTTTTTGATGGTAACAGGTGACTGAGAAGTTTGTCAGAAGTCACGCAAAATTTAAGAAGCATTAGAGCTGACACAAATTTCATGTTTGCAAAGACAGCTGAAATCCCTTAGCACAAAAGGAGGTATTCAGTGAAGCTTAACAAGCCCAGTGCATGCTGGCTCTGAATGGTTCCTATTAAGTTGTCTTTGCTGTCTTAGCTTGCGTGATCCTTGTAGATGTAGAAGTATATGTCTGGCTGGATGGCTCAGAAATGGTTGTTATACATTACCTGCGTTCTTCAGCCTGACAGGTTCAATTTCTGCAAAACATGTTAACCTGGATCAGAAGAAACCTCGTGTGGGCTGAGATCCCCAGGGGAGGAATTCTCCCTGTAGAGAAAGCACTCACGCTCGTATAAACCTGGCTTTCCCTCCATAGAAGGGTATGCAGGAAGGACTCGGCACAGCAAAGCTCCCCATACTGGACTCTGCAATGATAAAATTTCCTGAGAGTCTCTGAGATGGAGGTGGCAGGAAGGGCGAGCTTTCTGCAGACCTAGTGTGTTTTGGGGCTGCATGGCTGAAATAAACCGTTTTTCTAATTGTTCTGGTTTTCTGCTGAATCCATATGGAACACAGCACACAGAGTATTAGGAGTTGTTAAAGTCTACTTTCATAAAGACAAGCTAGGAATCACAGAGGGGTACCATGAAACAGTAGCAGAGAGTACCGTATGTAGCACACAGCAGGAGAGAGCAAACATCGCTTGACCTGCCTGTTATTGGTAGCAACAACAAGACGCAGCAGAACTTTTTCCTTCTGGTAGGTGAAGTAAGGTAGGCAAAATGAACGGCACTCCACAACTTGCTCCTGCTGAGTGCTACCACGAGTCTCTACTGCTAGAAAAATTCCAAATTTACCAGTCAATCTAGCCACCAATTCCATACATTTAATTGAATGTTTACAAATCAAATGATCCTTCTGTAAAAAGGATGCTGCTGCTACAGCCTGATACTCAAAAATGTACAATAAAATAAGCAAAGGGCTTTGAGCTGACGTTTTTTTAAAAAAAAAAGTACACTATATGCCATAGAAGATGTGCTAAAATCTCCTTAAAACTGCAAAGTGACTGTGCCATAATGACTGCCTGAAACAAGATAGCAGAGAAGAATTAATCCACCAGCTGAGTTCTTGCTTATTTCGCTGTAACGCAGTCTGTAAAGCCCATTGCTCTGTTGTTCTAATGATGTAGGCTAAGACACAGGAGATAAGAAAAGCCAAGACACTGAAAGCTGTTGTAAAACTAGGTCACTGTTAAATTAAACATTTCATGAAAAACAGAACCTACCTTGAGCAACTCTAAAAACCTCTTTGCTTTTTTTCATGCACTCAGCCAGAGAAGAGACACTTAACTCCGCTTTACTGCCTTCATGGGAAAAAGCACTGGTTTAGTGGTGTCTCGGCACCCACCCCCAAGCCAGCAGCTCCATTTTTTTCTGGTAATTAACAACTATTGAATATTTATGAAGTAAATGCCACGGGATAACTTAGTCATCGGATCAACAACGCTGCTGGTTTGCAAACTGAAAGGAAAGCCCTGGCCCTACGTTGGAGCACTGCAAGCACCGTGGCCGTACCGCCTCCTGCTTCTCAGAGTTTTCTTCAGGCACTGGGAGAGCAGGGTGCTACCAGCAGAAAGTTAGCCATACCTAGTCCTCCTTTTTTCAGACAGCCACAGGGGAACATGCTGTGCTGTGACTCGCTTCGCCATGTGGAGAAACTCTTGAAATACCCTGGAGACGCCCAGTGTTGAGCTGTGAGTAAGAGTAAGCACAGGCCCTGTGAGCGTGTGTAACTCCTGTCATACCCACTATATGCAGTGGTTGAAAGCTGTACCTTTCAAAGCTGATAAAATGACCCCTTTATAACTTTATAAAAGGTGTGGTTTGGTCATTGAAATCAATCTCTATGGTGAAGTAAAGCTGACCAAATATTTTCAGCATAAATGTTAGTGAAAATGAAAATCTAGCTAGGTTTTAATGATGTATCATTACTGACAGGTGATGTTCTATACCTGGTGTGGACCATGGTGATCTCTTCTGGCTTTAAGATCTCGGCATAAAGTACAGCGGAGAGGGGACAGCAAAACTCTGTCCTCCTGGCTGGAAAAATGCATAGCAGTTCCTCACCACTCATTTTTCCCTGGTACTTACCGAGCTTAACAAAGCATTCCCGATGGAAGGTCTTTTTCCGCAAACATTTCTGTACACGCTTAGTTCTACATCAGCTAGAGATGTCCCACCGATCTAAACGGAACCGTTCCTGCACCTCTGATCACGCTCATCAAACCTCTGGACTCTCCCACCTGGAGAGAGGCTGAACTGAGAAATGATCTCTCTGATGAACCAAGTCGGACTACGTTGCTTTCAGTGTGAGGATCAACGCAAATAAAAACCTAGCTTGGTTTCTTTTGGTTTTAATCATGTATCATTTATTTCATTAGTTAATGCATGACATTAAAAAAAGTGGCTATGCCATTTTTCTTTATAGCAGTTATTACTTCAAGAGACCAAAGAATTGTTGTTACTTGAGAGTACCCACTAGACAAAGATTCATTTAATTATGATATAAAATGTGAAATATATGAAATATTCTTCATCTAAGAGTGAAATACCATTCAAACTGTTTTTATTTATCATTTGCCTTTCCTTTCATTTGTTCTTTTTCATTACAATTTCTTCTGTCAAGCAGAATTTAAAAAAGCACAGTGGTCACTTCTGCTTTAACGTTTCCAGTGAGCTTCCTTCCTCAGCACCATGACCTGTTGTGGTATGCTAATACTCAGCCTGGAAACACTACTGGGAAACATTCATAATTTCTTTGAATTGCAACGTTAATACACATGTGAAATATTTTCTATCAGTCCTGTATTTTGAAAATGGCATTTCTGTAGAACTCACATTTAGTCTGTTAGCGTGATAAATTTAAGCACTTAGACCAGTTAATTACTGCACACACACTGCTTTGAGGCAGCTGGGAGAACAAAGACTGTCTAGAACAGAGGTGAAACACCTCTTTCCTGAATAGACCTGATTGATACAAGATATTGAAGTATTTCATCCTTGATGTTACATGAAGTCATACGCCAGCATAACTTGATATAACTACTGATCTGAAATGCTTTGCTGAGAAGATCTCCACAAAAAAAAATAATCTGTGTTTCATGGGTAGCCACTCTCTCTGCCCTTTCCTGGAAAACTTTGTGTAGCAAATGATGTATGACATGCTTAGGTTTATCTGAAGGGAATGACAAGTAGTTTAAATTCAAACTCGATATAAATGGAAATATTTTTAGATTCATTTTATTTCAATGAGGAATCAAAAAAATATCCTGTGGTGTTGCAGAAGTGCAATATCTTTGATCAAACATATCAGGGACAGTCTGCCAAGATCAGAGGTTGTAACCTGCCGCAGAAGGTCTGAAACACCCACAGCTGAAATCTGAACCAAATCAATTGGATCAACTCCCATGAAGTCCGCCAAGGGTCAGCAAGCTCACCTGAGGCATGACTGCTGAATTTTGCCACTAAGATGCAGTTTTGAGCATAATGAGGAGATCAGTGCACAGCCTGTGAAGATGAAGGACCCTTCATAAAGAGGTGAGCATGGGCAAACTGCTCAGGCTGGAACCTGGCATTTGCAAGACTGAGGAAGGAGTAGCCAAGAATGGTGAAGATGGAGGTGTAGATCCGGTAGACTTGGGAGTGATGAAGGGTTGTGCCTGAAATAATTTTATCTTCAGAATTTATCATTTGGATTATTGCAGCAGTTCTGTGTACCAGGCATCACCAGAAAGTCACTGGGCTAGGCAGGCTGCAACCATAACACAGCAGGACACCCCTGCATAAGATGGTGTTTGGTGTCAATCAGCAGGCTTATCAAACATCAGCCTGGCTTTGGTCACACCCAAATGAGGTAAATCTCCGGAGTGTCAGGAAAGGAGGGAATACGGACACTGCACAGGGGCTTTTCAGGCAGGGTGTGTGAGTTGGTAGAGCACCCTTTCCTCTGTGGAGCTGGCAGCCTTGCCGTGCAGAGTTTCAGCTTCAAAAATTAGCCCGACGTGTGGCAACCAGACGTTGGAAACACAGCGAATTTTGGCGCAGGGACAGGTGCGGACGCCTGCTGTGAAGGGTCTGGCTTCCCCGCACAGCGCGCTCAGACTCGAGGGTCAGTTTTGGGCGAGGTGGGCTTAACTCGCCTTCTGGAAGGATAGGAAAGGAATAAAAATCTTACTCCATTCAGTAGAGAAATTGGTGGAGAATCTCCGTAGGCAGTGCCCAGTCTGCTTTGCACGCTTAGTGAATGCGCGGCGACTCGTCCCAGCCGGCAGCAGCGGCCTTTGCCCCCGTGACAGAGGGAGGGAGCCGGGTCTCTCGGAGGCTTCGTCAGAGCCGGGGCTCCGTGTGACCCCAGGCTTCAGCTGGGCGGCCCGGGGTGTGCGAAGAGCGCGGCCCCGAGAGCAGGCTTGCGCGCTGGCGGGCGGCAGCACTCTCCCCAGCGCTGGGACGGGGCGGTGCAGCGCACAGACCAGAGCGTGGGGCGGAGGCCGGGCCTGCTCTCGGCTCCTCGCCTTCCCTCAGGGCCGCGCCGAGGTGCCGGGATGGCCAAGGGCGGGGGGGACTGAAGTTTCCCCGAGTCACCGGCTCGAAAACGGGGGGACCGAGGCTTCCCCCGGTGCCGGGCGGGGCTGGGGGGGGGCTGTGCCCGGGCTGCCCGCAGCGGGCGCTGCTGCTGCTGCGGCGGCGGGGCCGGGGCCGTCAC
>Ga0065711_1006728_pt1 | contig 26965 bp, 11 predicted proteins | sample Hoacrofraction12_FD_59098 | JGI IMG/M metagenome (GOLD analysis project Ga0065711, IMG submission 59098) | Hoatzin crop microbial communities from Cojedes, Venezuela - Epithelial fraction 12 v2 (version 2) | ecosystem: Host-associated > Birds > Digestive system > Esophagus > Crop | place... | reverse complement strand
CCCCCCGAAAAAGAAAAAAAGAGACCAGGAAAGTAGGCTACTTGATAACTTTCATTTTAAAGTAGGTATAGACTTGTCCTTCTTTGGATACCTTTGGTTTGTGGATAAGCGTGGTAAATATATAGCCAGAAATTAATCTTTGTACCTACATGCATGCCATTAAATTCAACAATAGTTCTACTTATTCTCCCTGAACACTGAAAACATCTTTCCTCACAGTGGTGGTTAGTAAATCTTTATTCCCGCAGGAGACATCAGAGATATTTGGAAAATATATTCCTTATGTTTTTCTACTTATAGTGATGTAATTGTTCACTCTACATTCCAAAAAAAAAGAGAAAATTTAGAAATAGTTTTCAGTAAAAAATGTAGAAATTGTGAAAAAAAACCTTTTAGATTACTTTCCTCCTAGAAGCATGAACCATGAGCTTAAAAGAATTCCCTGCATATACTGCTAATACTACAACAGTAGTATATTCTTGAAAAATCTAATTGATTGTGAAGCATTAGACAACTGTTGCCTCCTCTGCAAAATATCATATCTTCCTCAAGCCTCTTCAGAAAATCTGTTTTCTCTAAATAAGATGAATAAAATAACCCAGGATGCAATTTTTATCAAGTTTGGCATGCGATTTTTTAGTGGTAAGAGTTCATGTCATAAATTGCTCATTAATTATTCTCTTTGAATGTGTCATATAAATTTAGTAATCAGAGATGTTGGTATACTGCATGTTTTGAGGTGGCTTTATATAGCCTTTTAAGATCTACAGCAGCTATTGCTCATAAAATCTCCATCACTTAACACATACCTAAAGGAAATACTTGCATGCTTAAACCTCTCTCATTTCTTTACACTTTGCTGAATTAGCTGTTGACGTGATAAGTAAAACCACAGTAGACCTGTTTCATTGCCAAATATTTGCTAAAGTGTAGGAACATTTCTAAATGCTGCAAGTGCAGTTTAGGTACTAGAAGTGTTGCAGAAAATGTCCGGCTTTTACAAGTGATACTACAGTATTCCTCCCCAGGTTTCCTGTTTGCCTGTCAGCAAAATAAATTACCCTTAGCCGAGCTTCTGTAAAAGCATGAACGCAGATGTTTCTACGTGGCATTGCGTTGTATTGTGAATGAATGTTGCAGTGGTTACACATGTACTTATTTAGGTATGCTAATTTTGCTAAAGGTAAATACAATTTCTCAATAACTACATACTTGAGAACTCATCTAAATATTTAATTGGCTCTTAGGCAATGGAGTGTCAATACAGTAAAGCACTTTAGTGTGTGTCTAACATGGGAATCAAATAGGCTTCCATTGTGTTTAAAAGTGAAGCAGAGGATTTGGTGCTCTACAGGATCATCATGGTTCACAGGAAATTGTGAAGAGCTTCCTCCTCTTGTTCCCAGAATCTCTTAGATTACTTGAATCTTCTAAGTTATTATCAAATCAAGGTAGACTTTTATTAAGCTGATAGTGATAATTCTAGATGCATAGAGATGGAAATCAACTTATTTCTGTTTTCTGATGCGGATTAGTGTTTGTACCAGCTTTGACAGCTGTTTATTTAACCTGTTGTCAAATAGGTTCTTAACCATAGTCCAAGTAGAGTCTTTCAGCTGTTAAATGTCTCATCATTCTGATGTGTTGGCGGTATTTTCCTCACTAATATGCAACCCCTATTTATCTTCTGCAGAATAATATTATCCAAAGCCTTTAAAGTTTAATTCTTATGCAAGAGTGGTTTTATTTTCCCTTTACAATGAATTCCAATTAGTATAATTATTTCAGGGGGCTGGGGGTATGGAAAGAAGCACTGGAAACTTATGGCTCTGTTGAGACCAATGGAAAAATCCTTTTGGTTTCAACGTAATTGTGATTTTATTATAATTCCTCTTTATTACTAGATCTGGCACATAATGTCCATATTTCAGTGCACTAGGCCATATCACACTTGAAGTTGAATATGTGCTGAAGGTGGGAGCAAAATATTTAATTTCAGAATAATTAATGTCACTGCATGGCAAAGCAAATTTTTCACAGGAAGAGAACTTGAAACACACTTGTTAGTCCACAGAAATTGCTTTGGTTTACACTCTTACAGCACAGGGAGTATAGTAAAAGCAAGACTGTTAACCTTTGTTTGTTGAAGAAAAAAGTGAAAAAGGTCCACAGTCTGATTTTTACTACAGAATGTCAAGTAAACAGTAACTTAATATAGAACAGGTGATATATAAATTCACATCTTAATACATGCACTGTTGTAACCTGTTGGTGTCACCTTACTCTTAAACAATCATAGCATGGGTAGTTATTTCATCGTCCTGCTTAAAAACTTTGACCCAAATCTTGTTAAAACACGGAGGACCCTTGCATTAAGTGTAGGTTTAGAAACACAGAACTTGCACATTAAAATCTACAAGTACATGTTTTCTCTCAAGAATTTCTTGCCCCAGACTACCTTTAAACATTTATTTTCCTCCACCTCCTGAGTTGTTACAGACCAAGTCACTTTTAGATTAAAATGACTGCAGGGGGAAAAGACAGTGTAATAAATGAACGTTTTGTCAGATATTAGCTCTTTTCAGAGAGAATAAATTAGGAAAAGTAAATTTTAATACTCACATTTTAATTAGAGGAGGAATTCGGTGGGTTTATGCTTATATTTTAAGGAGAAATTATTTTAACCAATTGCCCAACCACTGGGGAAATTAAAATAGAGCCTCACAATTACTGTCTGTAATGTAAAAGAAATCCAAACTGTCTAATCAGATAAATGTTAACTTTTCAAAAACAACATTTCAGTTCCATTGATTGAAACTGTTACTGGGACATCTAGATAAATGTGGGTTTGAATAACTAAAGAAACAAATGCATAAACCCGTTTATGCTGGAGAATAAAACTATTATGGATTTGAGAATTTTGGTACATAATTATCACTGTTACTTTGGAGAAACACTTTTTTTTCTTCAATTTTTCAGTTTTGAGGGCAAAGTGAGAGTTGATATTGGATTGTAGAAATTTATTGCAACATAAGCAATATTCTAGAAACAGTAAAATGCATTTGTATATGTGGATTTATTTTTTACTTAGTATTTTTTACTTTAGATCAGAGAAAGTGTGCTCTCTACTTGCCATATTTGAAGTGGAACAAGAGGAGCAAGTCTTATGAATTACATAGACAATAAAAATCATGCCTTGTAGTTTCTAATTTAAATATATATGTGTGTATACATCTATATATACAAATACATTTATACTGCTTTTACATTGAAATAATATTTAGAAGTACACTTCAGTCAATATTTAGACTCAGAGTCAGGAAAATATCTAGGGAGGTGGCTTTACTCTGGATATAGCTGTAAGTGCTTAACTTACAATATTTTCCTGTTCTGCTATACTTCTCACACTGGGAAGTATGGATAGTGTAATCATTTCCACAAATCTGTATGATGCCATGTGACAGAAACCTAGAACCTAGGAACTTCAGCAGGAGCTGATGTTATTTTTGCACAGTACATTGAATGTGTCCTTGTAGAATTCACAGCACCAAAAGCTGGTGTAAACTGAGTCCCCGAGAGATGTGGCTGAAAAGAATGATGCAGTACAGAATTGTTTAAACATTTACAGATGCGTTATTTGACGCAGGTGTTCTCTGAGGAAGAAAGGGTACTGTGTAGAACACTCTAAGAGTAATTATATGTTTAGATAGGACATGAAACTAAGACAAGGCATATTTAGAATAAATATAAAAAATAATTTGAGATCAGTGAAACAACCTTCCAGCTGAAATGACAGTTGCACAGTAGGCAAATGACAATAGATCATTGATCTGATGATTGCACGTCACATTAGAGACCTACTTCTTTATGTTGACACTTCACTTTATGCAATTAAATCTTTTAGCCACATTTGAGAATGAAAGTCCCATTTGTCACCATGCCTATCATTCTTTGCAAAACGTATTTTGAGCAACTTCTCCCATTAAAGCTCATGGCTTATTGGCAGTTTAAAATAAACCTTACTCTTTTTACTTATTTCTTAGTTCTGCTGGAGTTCCTGATTATGTGCCATCCCATGGTACCTGAATTTAGTAACCTTTCCTTTTCAAAGTGATTTCTGAAAGATCTTTGCTTTGCTGAGGTTTAAGAACCACATAGGAACAACCAGTGGGTTTCGATCTCCTGTGAAGAAACTCCCTGTGTCTAAAGCTGGAAATTGATTCATTTCTTATTATGACATGTAAAGATTGAGTGTATTTTCTCAAATGTACAGAGGCATCGCAGGCAAAGAATGTTGATGACACAGAAAAGTTACTGTTGAAATGCATCATCATCTTCTTGAAAAACATTGCTTAGTGCGAGATGTGTTATTCTGTCACATTACTGTTCGCCTTCCTTTGAAATGGAGTGTGATGCTTAGAAACAGAATTCTTGTTTAAGATCTCATCAGCTCCTGCTGTTCATTTGACATTGAAGACATCATCTGCTGACATATCATAATTATTTTCAAAGCTACCAGTTAGAATGTACCAAAGAGAGCATTCTAAATTGGGAATAAGCAGATAAGTGCTAAAAAGAAATAATACTTATGATTTGGTGAAATTGCCCCTTGTGATGAAACGAAGAAGAATTATGAGGGAAAAGAAGAATAGGTCAAGGAAATAAAAAAGCTTGACACACACTGCACTTCTCCAAGCAGAATATTTTTCAGGTCCTTATTTTTACATAATTTTGATGTCCATTGTAGGAAGAAACCATACTATTTCATAAAAGGAATTTCCAAATATGGAAATGTGTTTGAGCAAGCAATTTTTAATTTCAACAAAAGCAAGCTTTCACTGGGACTAAATAGTTACAAATAGATAGACAGAAATATAAATGTGTATATACATGATGAGTGAGGGTTTGTTTACATAAAAATATGAATACTGAGCATATAAACTACCAATAGCTATTTTTAATGAGAGTGCATAATTATAAATATATGCTTTATGAAATATTAATTCACTGACGTCAACAGGAATTTTGCTTTTTTTTCAAATTCATCCTTTTTCAGGAATGGAATGGCAGAGGGGGAAGGAATGATAGTAAGAAGCTGTTTGATTTGTATTGGGTTCAGCACTAGTGAGCTAGGCCATGAGAATGCCTAATGGTAGAAATAGCCAAAATTCTTGAGCTTTGAATCAATGTAGCAGTACTCCATGTGAAAAATAAAAGCCGATCTCTGTAGCTGCTGCTGCTTTGCCCCTATACCATGCGACAACTTGCACTACACTTCATCCTCTTCCTCTCCATTTATACATTATCATCTTCACAATTTCACATTTGCCTGCCTTACTGCTGTGTTCTCAGATGTAAGTGTAAGCCACGTCTATAACTGCTTTCCTTTGCAAGGTACTGTGATGGTGCAAATGGGGAGCTGCTAGCTATTGCACGGTAACAAGCCATTGGGTGTCTAATTTGTTTTTTCTATTTTTAAGGTCTCCTGGCTCTCACTCACTTTATTTCTGCATATATTATTGTTTCAAACGTGTTTCTTTCTCAGGACAACAGTGCTAACTGCCTGAAAGTCTAGAAAGCATCCAAAAAAGTTGATGTACAATTGACACGAAAATGCTTGTGAGTTGTGTGGTGCTTACACCACACAGTATGGCTAACATTAGTCTATGTCCTAATGTGGCCTGCCCTTTTTCCTTCCCTAAATTTTCTAAGATTTTATTTTACAGTTAAAAATTAAGAAAAAGATTATAGTTTGTCTTTCTTTTGCATTGTTGACTGTTATAATTCTTACACTTTTGCTGTTTCTGTTGAATTATAGGATGAAGTTTGTCCCATAGCAGATGGAGATCCAGTTCAGCGGTGTGTATGGGCAACTGCTGTTAATGTAAAAGACAAGTTCATTTATGTAGCTCAGCCCACACTTGACAGAATTCTTATTGTTGATGTACAGTCTCAGAAAGTTGTACAGGTATTTATGTCTCATTTATAAATTAATATCTAGTTTTGACACAGGAATTTAAGATTTTCCTTCAGATTTTGAAAAAAAATGCAATTTGCTTGAGAGTAAATGGTATCTAGAAAAAAACTAATTTACTTTCAATGTTTATCAGCAGTTTACGTTTAATGACAATGTTCTTGTCAATAGGCAATTGGGAGGTAAAGAATCAACATGAAAATAACTCTTATTAATCAATTAGTTAAGGAAATGAGTTCTTTGGGAAGTTTCTGGCCTGAGGTACTTTTCACTTGAAAATAAAGATACATTAAAGTAGAGTCTTATCACAGTAATATGTCTAAGTTTTGACAGGAAAGGTCAACGGGTTGGGTTTGGCTACAGAAGGTGGAGGACTATTATTCAGTAACCTTTTAGACAGAGAAATTACTGGAATTATGGAAGACCCAACACCACCCTTAGCCAAGATTGGAGACTGAATTCAAAATTCTTCTCTATTCCTCACTCTGTAGGTGGTACTATCAGTTTTTCAGTCTCTGGGATGCTTAAGATACTCTGCTTAGTCATAATAATTAATTAGGTAAAAGAGAGAAATAGATGCTATGGTTCAGGATTTCATGCACTTAAACAGTTTGTTGAAGACCAAGGTACAAGGCAATGCTAAAATGACTGTCAAGTTTTTTGGAGTAGCACAGTTCCCTCGGGAGAGCCTGAGACAGTCACAACATAATCCAAATGGTCGATAGTCTTACTGGGATGGAGTGAATATTTGGTGTTTAGTTGCCGCCACTCAAATCAAATACTATAACCACTGTACTCCTCTCTCTTTCTCTCCTTTTTTTTTTTTCCTTTGTGTATCTGGTTGAATCAGTGATATCATTGTACCATGAGGTTAAATAGGTGATTTACATGAGGACAGATTTTAGTCTGTGGAATTGTTAAAGACGTGAAAATGCATTTAGAAAATAATAGCCTTAAACTCATTAAATTCTTAAAAAATGTATTTTCTAAATATCAAGAGAATATTTAAAGTCTTAAAATGTTTGTGTTAACAAGGCATATGAAAAAAGCAAAATCATAATATTTTTTGCGATTTGGTTTCTGTGTAGTAATTCCACCATATTACACTATTTTTCTTTCTGTTTTTTTTTTTTTTTTTCATCAGACACATTAAATAGAATGTATTTCATTATGTGGTCTTCAGTCTTTCAGGATTATGTCATTTGACCAGAAAGATCAGTTTATTTGCCTTTCAGTGACAAGAAATATCAATTGTAGTCAGTGACTGCCAACAGTCTTGTCAGCAAACAAGGGGCTTTTTTTTGGTTGAGTTTGTGTGTTTGTGAGGGCTTTTTTAATTACATTGCAGATCATATAAAATCTTGAAAATTAATTTAGAAACAGGGTTCTTTTTCTGAAGTAAAATTATTTTCTGGGAAAAGAGCTCTGAAGCTAGTGAATAACTTGTTAACAATCCTGCTCTCATTCTCAGAAGAAATGGCACTTCTATGTAAAACTGATAACGAGGTTTTGACATCACACTGGGTGTTCCAATTCAGATTTTAATCATGCAAACGTGTATAACATCTACAGGATTACTTACAGTTTCATCACATTCATAGGAAACAGATGTTCTTTAGTTAAATAAAACATGGATTTTTAAAATTAGAAATCTAATCTAAATTTTTAGTGAAAATGTGTAAATAGAGCTTTTCTTCATACCTTTTGCCCTTTTAACCCATAAATGAATCTTTAATGTTTAGATTATATAATGTATATTAGGCTCTGGGGAGACCTTATTATGGCCCTTCAGTATTAAAGGGGTCTTATAAGAAGGATGGGGACAAATTTTTGAACATGACCTGTAGCAATTGGACAACGGGTAATGGTTTTAAATTAAAAGAGGGTAGATTTAGACTAGATATAAGGAAGAAATTTTTTTCAATGGGCGTGGTGAACCAGTGGAACAGCTTGACCAGAGAGGTGGTAGGTGCCCCATCCCTCGAAACATTTAAGGTCAGGTTGGATGGGTCTCTGAGCAACATGAACTAGTGGAAGATATCCCTGCTTTTGGCAGGGGCATTGAACTAGATGGGCTTTAAAGGTCCCTTCCAACCCAAAGCATTCTGTGGCTCTATGACATTAGTATACATATGTATTACGTTTATTAATGTAAAAATAAAAATAAATAGCAAAAATGGAATTTAATATTACATTAACTCGAAAAATAATTTTAATAATTTTGCATTCTTTGAACATATGCATTTTCTGCCTTCTTTATTCTATGTCAGCTGGCTCAGTAGGCATATCTCCCCCAAAACCTGACCTATCCAAGTAGTCTGGTTTGGGACCACTAGATGGTGACTCATAAAATAGTTTATTCAAAAATTCAGTAATAAAAAGTTATTAATATTTTTATTTCACATTTTTTATTTAAGTTTAATCTTTACATATCAAAGTAGACATGAATAGAGTAGATAGTTTTTGTTTTCTGAAAATAAGACTTTTTTTACAACCAATTCAAATAATTTCTTCAGGAAGAGATTAAAAAAACCATAGTCTTACTGCAGTCCACAGATCTGAAGGACTGGAATCTCTGGCAATGGTTTCCCTGGTTTCTGGCTGAGATTCATGTCATCTTCCTTTCCTACAGATGATGCATGCAATACCAATTTAATTGCATTTATTAGCATTTAGACTTCAGTGGCAAGGATATTATGCCTTTTGAGCTCACTGAAAAATATTAGAGGGGTTGGATGTTCTTTTAAACTTAGATTTTATGGAATAGCTTGATAGGTAAACTTCTAATTTCCCTTCAGTTACAGTAGTTATTATTTTAGTAATTAGTTTACCATTAGTTGAATGTTTATAGATATTAACCATAATGATGTATCTTAATTAAAAAGTAAAATTTAATAAATTAGCCACTAATTATAAGTACACCCCTCCTTCTGAAATATATACAGTGATTCTCCAGTTTTTTGACTGGAGTTAGGTAGGATGCTGTTCTGTCACATAAACATTCAGGTTTCTGTAGCAAGCTGAAAATCAGACATATAATATGATTTGCTTTTACATAGAGCTTTGTGCCCTAAGTCTGTGCTCTTTAGTAAATGTATTGAGCTAAGACCGGATACTCCAAAAGCATTTCTGCTATTCCAGGAAAAAAAACCCTTTCACTTTTGAAGAAATTTTATTTTGAGGGATGGAATCGCATTGCTTTTCCATTACTTTAATAAAATCCAGATCATGAACTTTGGGAAATACAGAATGAAATTTATCCCATCTGTGGAAACCTATTGCAGGTCTAAATTTTGATCGTTCTAGGATGTTTCGTTATTAATGATAAATTATGTTACCATTTCCCAGTACTTAACACAGACGTTTGGTAAGACAATATGACTAAGAGAGAACAGATGAACCGGAGAAGTAATTTAAACCAGATATGTTACTGTCACTTTTAGGCACCTGAGCAAAATTTGTGCTATTTGTTACTGATAAAATTATTTCCTAGGATATGCTTAGCCAATACATGGGAAAAGTGTTACGGGACTTGCTCTGTGTCCAGCTTAATCATACTGATATTCAACATAGACTTAACAAAAAAATAGACAAGCAAAAGTAGTTGCAAACAAAACAAATAATGAAAGCACAAAACCTATACAATCTTTTACATGTAGTACAAGACTTTAAAAAATAAAACCACTGCTGATCACAGATGGCTTTAGAATTGAAATAAGGCTAATTTGGAATTTAGTGACAAGTCGAGATACTTTATTCAGCATTTCTTATAACGAGCGTGGCCTTGTCTTCCTTATCTTTTAACAATAAGCATTTGTTTTTTATTTTGCTTTTTGCAAGCAGCAAGCATTTTTCTAACCAGTAAATGTTGCTCTACTCATATCATATGCACATACACAAACACTCACATAAACAGCAAGCAAGGAAAGGAGTTTAATTTCTCAGTCAGATCAGTCTGTTTTCATTACTTGCTATACTGCCTCTCACAGAAAAAAATCAAAATGTAATTGATTTTTGGAAAACAGATACTAAGCTGTTCATAAACGAGAGCATTTCGCTTACTAGACTGCCTTTTCTCTGTCATATTTCTACAGAGGATATTATTTACATTTTAACTGTTTCCAGTCTATATCTTAAAGAACAAGCCACCTATCTGCTGTGTAAAACCAAGTTTTCAAAAATGCATACTTTGGTAGGAAGAAATGTGGAGAAAAATTCAAATTTTGAAAGTGAGCAGCACTAATAAATTCTGTCAAGGTGCAAAAAACCTAAAGACAACTAAAAACATATTTCAAAGGACTTTAAATTATGTAACTATGTTGTTTTCTATGTGAAAGTAATGTGGATTTAGTTTTGCTTATTATGGTAATTTCTCTGAAGTACTACTGTGCATGTTGTATTTATTCCTTCCTGTTATGAAAATTAACATGAAAGATGTATGTACAGATTCACATACATAACAACTAGATTTTAGGAGTATTTATTTCTATGACAAATATATTTATCAAATTACATACTTAAAGAAGATTCTAGAGCAGAATAAAATGAAATGCATTGAAAACAAGGAAGGTGTATCTTCAGAGTGATATATGTAGACTTTTTGATTTAGCCAGGTAATTCTCATTACAAAGTTAGAAGGATTATTTGCTTTCATTTTTAAATCCTTGAAAGCAAGCACTGGCACCTGCAATTGCGCAGTATTGCTTAACAGTGCACCATTAGCTGGGACAACTTGGAGGCATGCTGAAGTAAGCAGAGCTCATCATCCTTCAGTCCACACTGAGCTGCTGGCAGATCAGCCTGACTAGCTAGAAATGGCTGTGCAAGCCTTCCTCCAAGCCACTTGGCTCCTTTCTGCTGCTGGCTCCTCTCCTGGGAACTGCATTACCTGTGCTTGACTCCGTGGGCGATTCCTTCTCCTCCTTCCTGCAGCGGCATGGCCCAGACCCTGAACGTTGCTGGCCCTCGTTTAGCAGAACATGTGTAGGTTAGACCTTCTGTATGGGGAAGCCAAAAGGAAATTTGGCACACCTGAACATATCAGCTACACAACAGCCCAAGTATTATTTCAGACAACATGTCTTCTAGCCTGCAGCAGAAAAAAGTTATCAAACAAAAATGACCTTTTTCAAGGGGTATCTTTCTGATTTTAAGTGAGCCGGTGAGCAACCTGGATTCGTTTTCCATTTTGAAAATGAAAAACAAATTCTGCCGGTATGAAGCTGTGGCTTGCAACGTCTCAGGAGTACAGTTAAGTATCATCAGCAGTCTCAGCCAGCCATTAGTGCATTATCTTGAGGATTTACATCATTAGTTTAAATTAGGTTCACTTAATTAGCCAGCTGGTACTCTCCTTGACAAACTGATAAACAAGCTCTGCTTTACAGTTCTGTAATGGTGAGACTAAAAAACAGTTTCCACTTATTTTTTTCTGCTTTAATGGTGAAAAAAGAGAAGTAATACCCCCAGTTGTTTACCTCGTGCAGAATGTCTCTTAATCAAATACGTTGTCCTCCGATTTCATCCCTCTGAAGGCTTCAGTTCTTCTCATAACAAAGGAAGTGTAGAGCTCTACTGTCTAAAAGGTTTGTGGCCTCAAGAGAGTGCTCAAGGTTGCAGGGAAAACACTTTGGTTATGATCACAAGTTACCAAAAGTAGCAACAGTAATTGGAAAACATATGAAAACAGTCTTTCCAACTTCAACAGAATATACCCAGTTTAGCACAGATAGGAAACTTAGAGTGTAGCAACACTGTGTTGGTTTTATGCAGGACTGGGCACTAACACCTTGCATTGATTTCGGTATGTAGCTAGAGAATACTCTTCCATTTCTAGCCGTTTTCCAATAATTGGTGCAGTTTTTTAACTGATATGTATAAAGTGAGAGTGAGGATAGGGAAGGAAGAGAAGAACTTTTTTAGTTGATTTAAAACCTTTGTTTTCAGCTTTTTAATAGCTCCAGTATAATGTGATTTTGATGCCAAATGTTAGAGCACATAATTAATAAAAATCACTTGTTCAGCAATTCAGTAACTTTGAATTATCAGAGGGCTGTTCATAATTTTTAAATACAGTGTGAAAACATCAGGAAATGCATGTCCAGTTATCATTTTAATTCAAGCATATATATTATTTTTCTTTTGAAAATGTGACAGAAACTAAGGATTTCTATTTTTATTATGCTTCAGGCAGTAAGTACAGATCCTGTTCCAGTGAAGCTACACTACGATAAATCACATGATCAAGTCTGGGTGCTGAGCTGGGGGAACATGGAAAAGAATTCACCAACTTTGCAGGTGAGGTGATCAGAATGATTATGTGCAAGGAACTGTAGACAAGTTGAACCTTTGTGTAATTGCAACGTTTTATGTGTTTTCCTTTAAGCATTATTATCATGACCCCATCAGGGACAGTGAAATGATTTCGGGTAACCAGAAGACAATTCAGACAACTGGCTTTGCCCTAAAAGTTAGAGATTTTAATAATGCTGAATTGCAAGAAGGATAAGGAATGCAGCTGAAAGCAGCAGCATGCTTTGGAACTGCCAGTCTTTTGAGAGCAAACTGTTGCTGTTTATGATGGCTTTTGTCCCTAATTAGAGGATAAACTGGATTTTACACATATTCCTATTTCACTAAAATTTTATTGTTGCTCTGGAGGAGACAAGCTCCATATTCACTTATTGCTGTTTTCAGATGTACAGTATTAAAAATCTTTACTTTTCCCATGCCTTTGAGCAGTGGCAAGCTTAGGGAGAGTCACTAAAGAAGCATTTCATTGCTATACTTGTATTCCTACTCTTTTTTCCTACTAATTCAGTCAGTCTTACCATGTTTTAAAGTGACTGATCATCTTCAGTCTCATTTTTCCTTATAGTATAGGTAATCGATTATTTTCTGTTATTTAATCTGCTCTTAAGTGCATGTATGTGAATAACATAGTGTCCGTTATGTGGAATTGTCTTTTATTCACCCATAAACTTTTACCTCAGAGAAGGTCCAAGATTTGGGGATGTGAGAATAATTTTTTCATAATGACTTAAGGAATGTGTAAACTCAGATCAACTTGCTTCTCCGAAATATATCTGTGCTATGTTGAATTACCTCATGATTTGCGAGTGATGGGAGTATGCATAGCCATAGCTTCCTATGGATCGGTTGGTAACATCTTTTCACTCTTGCTGAAGTACTTAAGAAATTTAATCTCACTTTAGGGTCTAGTGTAAAAAAAGAAAAAAAAGGTAAACAAAATACTTAGTTTGCGCTAAGAACTGCTAGAGGCTTTAGTAATGTAAATGAATAAACACAGACTCTGATGGAAAAAAAGGAGAGAGGAGAAAAGTAAATACAAAGATTAAGTGGTCAGGTATGTAACAACTCTCTGGAATCAGTAATGCTGATCAGCTTTATTCACTGTTGTTTGTGTTTTTTTTTCTTGGTAACTGAAGGTTAATAAAAGAGATGGAATACAGAGGCAATACCATACTAATTTATTTGGACAGGGATTAAATTTTGAAAGAATATTTCTATAGTTTATAATGGTGTTACTTTATGCAGGTGATAACACAAGCCAGTGTGAGTGTTTCTCATCACACAATCCATACTCAGCCAGTGGGAAGGCAGTTTGACAGAGTGGATGATTTTTTCATTCCGGCTGCAACTCTCATCATTACCCATATAAGGTAAGTTTTAGCTGAATTATAATTAGCTTTCAAATGAAATATAACATTGCCTCCAAAGAAAATACAGTTTAAAAAACTTGAAAATCTGAGGCCATGCCACTTACTTCAATATTGCTTTGGAACACTTTTCTTCATAAACAAAGTAAATGTGAGTTCTATTGAAAACCAGCTAGATATCAGAATAAACATATTTATTAGAGTTTTTGTTCCTTATCTTACCAAAAGTTCAAAAGTTCCACTGCTCTACATACTAAAATTGAGATGTAATATCATCTGCAGTTTTCTTGAGGAACTGATAACTGTAATATTCAGATAACTCACTAAATTAGGAGCAGAAGTCTTCATTTGTAAATAATATTTCTTATTCTTAAGAAGAATGGTTCTTATTCTTAAATAGTTTCTTCTGCTGCTGAGAGCAGTTGCCATATATAGTATTTGTCACATTGTATTACATGTATATTTCGTTTGAGTTATTCTCTTAATTAATGGACCAGACTGGAGTTTTAAAAGGAATTGTGATACAGCATAACTTCATGCTTTATGAACTGGCTTCTGCTCACTTAGTTCTTTCTACCTGTTTTTTCCTCAGGCTCTCTGTTTTCAAAACAAACCATGACTAAGCACATAACATAAACTCTTGTTTACACACATGAATAAAATTGGTCTTATTTCATGGATGCTGAGCTTATGATGTTAAAATGGTTCATATTGTGCTCCATGCCAGGAAACACTGTAAATTCTTGGGATCTTAGTTACTTCTGTCAGTGAATGTAGGATTGTTTCTGTGCTTGTCCAAAGAACAGACAAGTTCTGTCTGTGATAGAAGTATTCTAAATATGGAAGGATGGAACGAAGTGACCAGCTGGGTTTTGAAAGTCATATGGGACAGAGAAAGAGAGTGCGAGAAAAAGAGGCCAACACTTGATACAGGCACAGAGCAGAAATCTTTTCAAGATCTCCCCAAGGCCTCTTAAGTGAAAATCTATTTCTCTTTTCAGATTTTTTCTGTAATATGTCCACCTGTAGGGATTGAAAAAATTTGCAAACTAGGATTTATAAATCTGAATATTACAGTCATTAATATGTATTAGCAGTTTGTATGTTTAAGCCTGTTAGGTTCTTTGCAAGGTGACACAGACCTATTTCAGCTCAAAACATCTCTGCAAATAATTAACTCAATTGTCTATTCTGCTCTTCCAAGTTCAAGTTTCTATAGAAATGCTTTCATTAGGAAGATCTTAACTGTCCTACAATTATGAAGCATCACCATTCACTTTCAGATAAAATCTCAAATCTCATATGTAAATATGCATACCCATTAAAAAAGATAGAAGTTTTAACTGTAGTAAGTAGTAGTCTTCTAAATGTGAAAACATGCAATTTAAGATGAGTTTACAATTGATTCCTGAATTTACTCCTTACGTGTCTGTGATGAATCTAGTCTTCTGTATCAAAAAACATTTGGCTTCTCCTAAAGAGGTTGTTGATGAAAGATAATTTTTTAAATTTTCTAAAAAACTCTTAACTAATGAGTAAATTAGCAATCAGCCATGTGCAATTTAAAAAGGAATGTGTAAATTAATATAGCTGAATAGTAATTTGACTGTAAGTATCATTACTGCCACACTTTTTGAATTTAGTTGTTAAACGCATATTGTGTCGCTGAAGTAATCTGCAGTCCACACACTCAGCCTTAGAAAAGCATTAAATAATTCTGCTACATTTGGAACAGATATGCCTTGAGAGAGCAAAAGTTACTGCTTCATAAACTACCAAGTACTAGAGGTACTACCCCAACAGAACTGACATTTCGCTACATTAATTTTCATGTAATGGGAAAAGAAAAAGATTGATAGGGATAATTGCCATACAAAAAGGGGAACCAGGATTGGGAAAAGAAAAATAGGCCCAGTGCAAAGCAGCTGAGGAGCTCATCTTGTCTCACTCAAACAATTTTAAGTTGATGTTTTGCCTAAATAGGTCAAGTAGGCACTTTCTGCTTTGCATGGTGAGTCACAGCTACCTTCAGTGGATGAGTCATTTCACGTCCTGTATGCAACATAGGAGAAAAGAGAATAAAAAGACAATGAAAGAAACCCCAAACAAATAAATCAAGAATATGAAATTCAATTAAACAGTGAAAAAATAAAATTGCACAGGTGACTAGAAACATGTAAAAACATGTACATCAATTCAGGCCTAGTAGAATTATCTTGTTGTGACTTTTGCTTCTACTTTCTTTTTCTTTTACATTCACATGCCAGATAAAGACCGAAAGAAAATGTTTGAAGTCTCACAAAAAGCCTGCAATAGTTTGTCCAATGCTAATATCGTAGATTTGGTGGTTTTAATCAACATAATCATAAAATTATAGAACAGCTGGGGTTGGAAGGGACCTTTAAAAGTCATCTAGTCCAACCCCCCTGCCATGGGCAGGGACATCTACCAGTAGATCAGGTTGCTCAGAGCCCTGTCCAACCTGACTTTAAACGTTTCGAGGGATGGGGCATCTGCCACCTCTCTGGGCAACCTGGTCCACTGTTTTACCACTCCCATTGTAAAAAATTTCTTCCTGATATCTAGTCTAAATCTACCTCTTTTAATTTAAAACCATTACTCCTTGTCCTATTGCTACAGGCCTTCCTAAAAATCCTGGTGTCATCTTTCTTGTAAACCTCCTTCAGGTACTGGAAAGCTGTTATAAGGTCTCCCCGCAGTCTTCTCTTCTCCAGCCCCAACTCTCCCAGCCTTTACTCATAGGAGAGGTGTTTCACCCCTCTGATCACTTTTTTGGCCCTCCTCTGGACCTGCTCCAACAGGCCCATGTCCTTCTTGTGCTGAGGGCTGCGTATCTGGACACAAGACTCCAGGTGGGGTTTAGCCCTTTCAAAGTCTCCCCAGAGCAATTTCAAAAGCAATTAACTGTTTTTACCAACTCACAAGCTTACTTGAAATGCAAAGAATCTTATTTCAGTTTTCTAAAATGCTACCTAGTTCAGAGTGCCTTTTCTAGAAGAGAAAAAAGACCCCACTATGTAGACAAATACCAAATTTTTATTTTTTATGTATTCTTTCAAGAGCTGTTTGTGGGAAGATGGTCAGTCTCTAAAGAATTTGCCTTACACAAAATGTCTGGCCTTCAAGTACTTTCTTTTTTTATTTTTTACATAAAAATGAACTATGTGCGCAGAAAAGGTTTTAAATTATCTGTATTTATCAAATTAGTAATGTGGGAAAAACTGTCTATTAAAGCAAACTTGTCACCAGTCAACAATGAAAATGCTCAGTAGCAGCATTTGTTTGTTAAGGATGTTAGGCAACAAACATAAACTTGAGCTGATTATTCTTTGGTGTATAGACCAACCAGGGGAGCTTTTTATGAGCCTGAATAATGAAAAACAACTATATGGGAAATAACCCCTGAGTTAGCTGGTATAGTTAACTGCTCAAGGGCCCTAAAAGTCAATTCCCTTTGACCATGCAATACCAGCCCCCTGCAGAAAAATGAAAGCTTTCTGTAGCTAGGCGCATTTGTCACCTGTAAACTAAAATTTTGAATGATGATGCAGAAGACAGAGTGTGCATAGCTTACCAAATTAGCATCCAGAACAAAATTTTTTGTCTGAACAAAGGCATTTCTAAGTGAAAAAGGCATACTGCTCATACCACTTAAAAGTATAATGAAGTTTCATAGCGCAGTTAACACAAACTATCTACTATCATCTACTGTGTGTTACCATCGACTGCATATTCTGTCCAGTCAGTTATTCTTTAATCACTGTTACAGCATGTAAAGATACGTAGGCTTGTTGACAAGCAGGAACAGAAATAAGGGTGAATAATTTAAAGCTGTGATGGGTCATTAATTTTTTCATTTTAAAACCATCTAAAACCTTAACTGGTAATAACACATATATATGCATTAAAAACTCATTGGAAATTAATTTTATTTAAGAAGTGATGGAATTATATATTTGCTTTACCTAGGTGGGTTATTTTTATATATGAAAATAGAAATGGGCTGCCCATTATTAAAAAAGAAAACTCCACACATTTTAATGCTCTCTTGGGCAGCAGAGAATTTAGGACACACTTCCCCCACATCAGATATTTGAAGAGGTACTAAAAATATTGTTCTGAGATAAACAATCATTGATCCCAAGAAAGCAAAATGTTTTCCCAAACTTTTCCTACCACAGACTGAGGCAATGTTTGATTGTACTTACAGTATAGCAAGAATCGGGGCAAATAACTTTTTTGTTTGATAACCAGCAAGCATAACATTCATGCTCTGAACAACTGTGATGAGCCATCAAAACAGCAGATAAGCAAACTAGATATAAGCCAAAAAAGTAGAGGAAGAATAGACGAATTCTGTTACTTTTAAACACACTTATAATTAGTGAATAGTTGATATGTGTACAGAAGAGGACAATAAAAGAGTCTTTATCATTCTGGGTAGAGAAATGTGGTAGGTTCAGTACCATCAGTTAGTTTTAGGAGAGTGGGAAGGTGTCTCCCTTTCTTTTATGTTCCAGTCAAACTGTTTCCTTCCAGTACTGAGTTAAAAGAGAAACAGTTTTGTGCAAACACCATTAGAAATCCAGCAATTTTACAGCTGTAATCCTTTTGTAACTGCTAACTACTTATAACTACATGTATTTTAAAAAAGACAGTATGTATTAGTTTTAGTAAAAATCTACTAATCACCTCCCTGATAATGTGTAGTGCATCCCACTGAAGTTTCAGATAGCAAATCACAGTTTGTACAGAGAACTTCAGCTGCAGATAGATCAGGTTGGCACCCCATGATAAAGCTCTAAAAACGTGTGTGACAATTCTAGAATTTCTGTGGTTTTTTGACAAGACTGCTTCACCTGCTGAGTCTAAGGGAGGGATTGCCTCATGCCTTTGGGCATTCCTTCGTGATGGAAATAAAATTCCTTCTTTTTCTCAAAAAGCTTTTAAAATGTAAGCTTAGAGTTTAGAGAAAGTCAGAGTTTCCAGTGGCTTTTCATGAGTTTCCTATGCCAGCTAGTTGTAGTGCAAGGCACAAAGATTTTTAGTCAGTCAGCAATGAAAAAAAGGCTATGGACCAAAACAATAACAGTTATTAATACAAAGAACCCTTAGTGAAGTTTGCCCAGGCTTGCTGTTGGAAGTCTGAAGATTTCAAAGGGAAGAAATTTTATGTTCATCTTCCACATCTTGGAAAAAGCCTATCCTGCTGTCATCTTCGTTTCTGTTTTACCTCTGACACGTGCACTCATTGCCAATATATGTTGAATTATACCAAGATAATGAATAAAAGTAAAGCATTGGTATTTATGCTCACTGTCACGCTCATATTTTCAGTGCATGCAGCTTCAAAAAAAAAAATCTCCCCCTCCCCCAGTCATGTTGAAAAGTTATCAGACACCAGGGCCACAGAAGTAGACAGGATGAGACCTATTAATCTCTAATAAATGGTACAAATCCCAGGGTGTTTTTTCAGTTATTAACCAGCCAAATGTATACAAAGCCTATTCCTTTTGTAGAAGCACCTTTTAAGAACTGAGTATATATATTTTTAATATTTGGCCTTATAAATTTACTGAGAAGAAAATTTTATTCACTAATAGTTTTGTTGTGCCAAAACAGTTCACAGCAGCCAATGATCTTGTCCTTAATTGTCTGCTATTGCCATTCCTTATAAAAAAAATAGACATTTGCAATTAGTATGCGTGATGGCTGCAAAAAGATGACTTGTACAATACTCAGGAAAATACATTCTTGGAAGCCTAAGGAGTAGAAGGGCTAATTATTTCAGGTCCACTGTTCATAAATCAAAGTGAACAAGAGATAATTGGAATAAATTAAGGTCTATCATTACACTGCTGTAAAATGTTTCAAAAGCAATATTAAATGAACTAACTGTTATGGAGTAACTCTAACTTTTTAGATGTTTTAATCTTTTAGCGAGTATTTTAAATGTCATATAGTTACCTGACCTAACAACTGGAAGAATGAGCAATCAGCTCACTGGTGAGATGGCTTAACATCTGAATAGACTGAAAATAGTCTCAGTTTGAGCTTTTTCTGTTTTATTTCTCTGTTGTGTATGGTGATAGAGGAAGCAGTCTTTCTAAGATTATACTTACTTATTTGCACAAAACAGTCCAAAAGCTAAGGTTTTCTTCAAGAGGTAATTGGAATGTGCTGCCAATGCCTTCCTGTCAACCTTTTTAAACTAAACCCATGTGGGGTGGTGATTCAGTAAATTCACACTTCATTCCAAAGTTTAAGCCTCTACAGAGGTGTGAAGTAACTGAAGGACTATGAGAGCATTTTCAGCATTTCTATGCAAATAAGCAAACAGAAAATATAATTTTGCTTCAAAACTCCTACATAATCAGAAAGAACTTTCTGTTCAGTGATTTGCAGGTCAAACAATGGAAGTGGTAAATGCTGAGTCAACTGTGGACAAAGCATCAACAAAAGAGGTAGAATTAATTTGGGGGTTGAATTTTTCACATAGACAGTATGATTTAGCTCAAAGGTGAGGGACAATTTAATATTTTAGAAATTCAGTTCACAAGGCACATTAGGGCAGTGGAAAGTTTAAAACAGTTCTTAGCTGTAGAACTATAAACTTCTATAGTGCTACAGGGGAAATAACTTGAAAGCTGAAGGAATTTGAGAAAGAAGCTCAGTAGTACCAGGGCAAGCAGCAAAGATCTGGAAAACCACAGCAATTTCTATTAATGATTGTGTAATCCATCAATGATTCCTACATGGTAGCACAGCACACAAAGGAGATCCATCTGGGTTATAGGTTTAGTCTGCTGTCTCCCACTGTAAACTGTGTCTTTGTGAGAGCAGTGCTAAATGGAAACCTTGTAGTCATTCTTTGCCCTCTCTGTGTGTTTGCCCCAAAAAAGGAGGACCCTTCTGGTCCCTATATGTGTTACCTTTGAAAAAGAACCTCATACAAGCTTCTGGGAAAGATGGAGAGGAGACAGGAAAAAGTCTTGTTCTGCACCTGTTTTACTTAAAATAGTGTATTTCACAGCATCTTTGTTCTGGAGGGAATACATAGAATGAAAGATTGAGAGATTCAGTTCAGACAGTGTAAATGCTCTGATATTTACTTTGTTCAACTACCACCATTGGCAGCAGCAACTACTGTTGAAGTAAGTGTCTCTTTTGAAAATGTGCAGGTACTCTTTAGTGTATCAAACCTATATTCTCCACTTCATTCCTCCTCCATTCACGTGTCCCCTCCCAAAAATCTAGAAGTCCATAAATGTAGCCACTACGAGCCTTCCAACTCGGAAAGTCCCAATCCCTTATGCACATACAAGACATGCCATGTGCCCATACTTACACTTCATCTGTATCCTCCTGCAGCTCCACCCTTATATTCTGACTCAAAAGGACCTGTGTTTGCAAGCTTTAAAATGTGCTAGGCAGTAAGGATTCCAAACTGTGTCTGTGGAAAAGCATCTACAAAAATGATGAAGTAACTGCCAGCACTTCACAAATCCAATTACGGTTTGGTGTCACTGAAATCTGGCAAAGATCTGATGTTCCAAAGTGTATATGATGTCTTTTAATCCAGGTCATTTTGGAATTCATGGAGAAAATATTTTTAATTTTAAAGTTAATTTTCAGCTAGTCTTAGGAAATATAGTTGCACATTTAAAAGTAGCTAAAATAAAAATATTTTTTTATAATGCACTGAAATCTGTGATTGTTTTTAACCTTGCAATATATATGTAGGTATGCACACACGCACATATATATAAGAAATCAGTCTTGAAAACTGTATTGTTTCTAGAATCAGTGATCCTGCACGCCTTTTGCCATGTCAGCTGACAATACAATACAAGTGCTGCTTGACCAATTTATTCATCTCCTGCTCCAAATCTTTTCCTCTTAGGTAGCTTGAGTAAAACTTCGCAAAACTCTCAAACTAAAAATGCTGGCTGTCAACAGAAAAAAAAAGAAGAAAGATTATATCAAAAATTATTTCTACTTCAGTGTGGCTATTTAGAAGTGAAAATTCCCTTCAAATGTTACCTTAAACATGAGATTATAGCCAGCCTTTGTAGCACTATAAAACTATAGCATCAGTAAAGACAAATTCCACTTGTCTTTCCCCATTAGTTCAGGAAATGGCCAGAACCTGGCTTCAGTAAGTCTAGTCAGCTCTACTAAAGTGCAATTTTGCTAAACTGTAAATGTTTTTCACTCTGTAATTTTTTTCCCTTTTGCATGTGCAGAAGTCATTACAGGAATAGTTACCTTTTGAGTAACATGATCTGTCCGTCTGAAGTGGCCAAAATAACCAATGTTATAAATAAATAACTGTTGTACCTCTCTCCTGGTACCTATCTGCTTTTAAAAATTCACTGTGTGAAAATACATGATACAATGAAATGTATAAAATTGTAATCAACTATAAGAATAAACTAATCCATGCAATTATGGCATATAATTTGTTGTATCCAGTGATTAGAAATTGTCTTACCTTCAAGCTGCCTTAATTACTCACTGGTTTTCCAAATTAACAAAATTAAAAAAGATTTCTTTATTAGCTTTGAAGAAATCTTAATATTATGTAATTGACCATTTTTCTGTATCTTTGTTTATAAACTACCAGCACACAATTACTTACAAAAATTGTGCAGGGTCTGGCTTCAAAGGAGTTAATTTTCTGGATAGCAGCCAGAATGGTGCTGTATTTTAGATCTGTGACTTTTGAACAGCAAAAATTTGTTTGGAAATTTTCATTTTTACATTTCTATTTTTAAGCATTTATAGTAGATTTACGTTTATTCATTACATTTAAGCTTTCTTATATGACGTTGTTACAAATCTGTCTTTTAGGTTTTAGTAAAGCTGAGATGCTTGTGTGATCATATGAATCAAAGTCTTTAAGGAAGCTTCCAAATTTACACAGATAGGCGGTTTTGTCTGTAACCCTTCCATGGGTTCCCAGCTGTGAACACACAACGTTTTCCTGTGGATAAAATACCCAAACTTCTTCTTAACAGAGCCACCACCACCGACCCTCACACCCGCTATTATATACAAAGCAGAACACAGCAACTTGCCATGATATGCCTGATTTTTTTTGTTCCCATGGTATTCTTACATTTTAAATACAAATGTAATCTCTGGTGCTTTTATGTGCCAAAAATCGTATTTTGTAATATTTTTTACATACTAAAAAAATCTTTTTTTTGGTTCAGTCTAATATTTTTGTAATTTGAGTCACTAGTAAAAAAAAGGAGAGAAGGGAATTTTGTTAAAGGTCAATATTTGTTCTTTTGAATATTCACATATCCCCAGCTGCAACTATATGTGAACTTCATTTTTAAAATGAAGAAAAAGATCTTTTGAGATTGTTTTGACACATGTAATTTATCACCTTTGTAGCCCTTATCTCCACTTCATTATTCATTTTCTACTAGTGCTATTTCTTCTGGCATATATAAATTTGGCTGCACATTCCATGACTTCTGCCCACCTTGGTGTTACCATGTCTTCTGGAGTGCCAGATCTTCTTAATCCTGTCCTACCTTGTACTGACATTTAGGACCATTTTTAGGAATGTCTTTTGTTCACTGTGTCTGTGTAGCTAGCCGTTTCTTTGACTTTTATTGCTTTAAAAATGAAGTGATTTTTTTTTTTTATTAAATTGCTAGCTACAAGGTACAAGAAAGAAAGAAAAACACATTTGCTGCCAACACTGCAACTATACTTTTGCTAAGAAAAAGTTCCTTTATGATATAACACAAATAGTTTCATGTATTCCTGGATTCTAAAATCTAGAAATTAAGATGTTTTCCTTTGTCCTCAAATTTCTTGTATTATTTTCTTGTGAACACTGTAATCACTGGACAACAATTTGCAATAATTAAGAAGTATATTGTATATACACGTTTCAAGCTTTCCACGAGAGAGCCCTCAGACAATTCATAGACTTCTGCATCACTAGTAGCCTGAAAATCCAGGATTTATCCCTACCCTGCGCAAATGTACACTAAATGTGAATCAGAAGTCCTGGGCTGTGTCTGACGTTAAAATAAGTCAGCTCTTCCAACAAGGTCTATAAAAATGACTGAAGAAGCGTACACAGTATCTGGCCAGCTATGAGGAAATTTTCTTTAGACATGGGTCATTTGAAGATATTCTCCAACATGAATTTGGGATGACAGTCCATTTCCTTCCTATGAATCTCTAGTGAGATATGTCTTAAATGCTCTGCAAGTATAATCTTAAACTGAAGTAGAAATAAAATATAATTTTAAAAAAAGAAAAATATAAATCAATAATAATAATATAATTTTAAAAATATTTCAGTCAGTCTACTATTTTTGTTATTGATATCATCAGGAGATTGTACATTTCTCCTGGAAACCACAGTAAACCTTTGTGGTGCCAAAGACAACCACTGCTGTTGCTGCTCTGTATCACTCCTATAAATTTAAAGTTGTCGCAACAAATGCATAGAATCATAGAATGGTTTGAGTTATAAGGGACCTTAAAAATCATCTAGTTCCAACCCCCCTGCCATGGCAGGGACATCTTCCACTAGACCAGGTTTCTCAAAGCCCAATCCAGCCTGACCTTGAACACTTCCAGGGAGGAGGCATCCACAGCTTCTCTGGGAAACCTGTTCCAGTGCCTCACCACCCTCATAGTAAAGAATTTCTTTCTCATATCTAATCTTCATCTACCCTCTTTTAGTTGCAGCCATCACCCCTTGTCCTATCACTGCACACCTGTGTAAAAAGTCCCTCTTCAGCTTCCAATCTGGGACTTTAGTTAAGAGATTTTGAGCTTTCTTTTGTAAGCACTTGCATGATTTATTGACCTGATTTACCGAAGACAACTTGCATAGAGTCTCTCCAACAGAGAAGTGTTTGAAAGATCGTATCACTTGTGATTTTTCTGCCCGAGTGAAAACTATCACAATAAGAATGAGGAATTTGTTGGTGGTATTTACAATGTCATTCACTTTGGCTCAGCAGCATTAAATTTGTGGAGCTCATTTTTCAGAGTCTAGAGCTAATCTTATTAAATATGATGTAGGATAAACTCAGAAACTATACTTTCATGATTGTCCATCACTGAAAGCTTACTAATACTCAAAAATTATTTATGACATTCGTTCCTTTCTCTCTTGCTTACTGTCTAGGAATGGAAATTTTTCTATTCAAATTGAAGCTCTGAGCACAAAGCTTAATTTTAGGAGATCCCTTTATTCTAAGAACATAGCGCGTGTCAGGATTCCTTCAAGCCCTTGTAGAAATGATATTTCTTCTCTTCTGTCTTGCATAGCTGTCTTGAAGTTCCTGATATCCTTATTTTTCCAAATAATGGTCAGTATGTACTGGGAGAGAAAAAGACAGGGAGAAAGCAAGCATCATTTTAGTATGTTTGGCAATCATTGACTGTGGGGTTTCAGCCATCCAACTTAATCCTTTGTACACTGAATTCCATCACTGAGACTGGAAATAGAGAAAACATATTCACCCCTATGAAGTATATACAAAGCAAGAGTAAAGATCTTCAGTTCTTCCAGAACAAACCTGTGAATATAAATCTCTGAAATCTTGGAATACTTACTGCAAAGATCAGTTCCCTTTCAATCAGATCTCTGAAGTGATGTTCAGCAGTTGTTTTCACCTCTGTGAACTACAGCAGGCCTTTTGTGGGATTTCTCCCACCCCTCCCTCAGCCTTTGCTGTATCCATGCCTCTTCTATTTCAACCCATTTTAGGATCCAATCAGGAACTTTCTCATTACTAAGAGAATCCACTCCTAGAGATCTAAAACTGTTGTTTTCATAGGTCTTACAATTGAATATTAAGTTCCTTTCTGAATTAATTTATGAAGAGCTTTATTTATTCTTTATCAAGTAAATTTTTGAGGCGTATATGACTTCTGATGGATCAGACCTCTGCTGGCATGCATTTGTCATCCTCAAAATGTATTCCTAAATCCACATCCACAACTAAGACTAGAAATAGTATTGATTTTCACTGAAAGCAAATTATAACTATATATTAATTTTCCTCTTTCCTCCCACATGATTTATAAATTTCATAGAATTCCTGTTATTGTATACACCATTTTTTCTTCTAATTGGAAATGTACAGATGATACATTTATCAGAAACCTGAAGTTTTCAAAGCCAGAACTTCTTTCCAAACAAGAGTATAACAATATAGTCAATGCTTGTAGAAAATAAGACCTGCCACCAAGTTCCGTTCTTCCTCAGAACTGACCTTTTTGTTTGTCTAACAGAACTGATAGTGATGATCTTGTTTTAAACTAAAATTACTCATTAGCCATAAAAGTGACCCCCACAACCTTCTGTTCTGTGTTTTTTTTACTTTTCTTTTTTTGACCATTTTTTTCCCCATTCCTGTCACTTAAGACTACTATGTTAATATTTTGCAGGTACATTATCACAGTCACACATTGCTGCCGCAAAATTTTTTTCTGTCTTTTTTAGGAGGAGTTTTAAAATATTCCATTTACAGTAATTGCATCAAGTAAATAAACAAAATTGATGAAGTGGGCAAAAATATTTTACAGATGTGTGTGTGAATATATGGGTTCACACACACAAAGAGATTTCTCAAGATGTTCTTCAAGATGTAAATAAGACTTCAGATAGGAAGATGCTTTGTGCTTAATGCTGCTATATAAAAATACCAAGGAAGGAGAAAAAAAAGCCTTTTCTGATGCAAAACAAAACTATGAAGCAAGCGTTCTTAATGTTGTAAAGAGCATCAGGAACAAAATTAGCAAAACAAACTTCAAAGACTGTTGTAGTACCCAAAAGAAAGGCACCATTTGTGCTGATGAGCAGTGGGCAAAATCCGCTTAGCCTTTTGTTATCATCAGACAACTATTTCTGAACTGCAGAAATTAAAGAAAGGTCTTTTCTCAGCAACCTGCCAGAAATACACTGTTCTAGGCAATAATTTTGTAAGTCCTGAGGGGAAGACTGGTATGCCCTTGTAATGCTGACAGTTTCTGAAATCAGAAACACTTCCAAAATGAAAAATGTGTTGTTTATCTAGAGGTAAATATTTTATTTGTCCAATAGACTAGAAAATGACAGTAAAAAATAAATGGTGTATTTTAAAATTACTTAAGTAAAGAAAATTAATTGTGTGATTATTTAAATGATATGAATGCAAGGTCTCCAAATTAAAATAAATAAATGTAAACTGTCTTCTTTAGAATCATCTGTGTATGGATACAAAGTGAAGAGTATTTTTAGCAAATGAAATAATGGTTACAG